>OHQX01000547.1_pt1 | contig 16298 bp, 16 predicted proteins | sample 1578251 | NCBI WGS metagenome assembly OHQX01 (sample SAMEA3879507, study PRJEB24766) | human gut metagenome | biome: human-associated habitat; feature: feces | place: USA | collected 1985/1987
AGCATTCCATGGTTTGCCATTCTCTTCCTGGTAGTGATCGGATTCAATTCTCTTGATTTGCTTCCGGAAAGCATAGTGGATTGGATTAACCAACTGGACACCTTCCTCCTGACCATGTCCATGGCAGCATTGGGAGCCGAAACAAGCTTTGACAAATTCAAGAAAGCTGGCATTAAGCCTTTCCTCTTGGCTGCCATTCTTTATTGCTGGCTCATTGGAGGTGGATATTGTCTGGTTAAGTTTGCCATTCCTTACTTACAATAATAGTATCACATATATGATACCGTCAAAACAGAATATCCATGTGAAAAATTGAACGATTCACATGGATATCTTCTTGTATGCTCATGCCGAGCGTACAAAGTTAAGGGCGCTCTATCCTTTAGGAAGGAGCGCCCTTTTCTTATAATCTGACAGGAATCCCTATCTTGTTACACACATATCAATGCGAGAAAAATGATATATATATAAATTATTGCCACAAAAACAACATATCCGATAGCAAAATGTCATTTTTAAGGCTAAAAACAAGTGGTTGACCCATATCAAGAAAAACATATTGCAATGATATTTCTCGGCAAAAGATGCCGTTATTCGATAAAAAAGTGTTAACTTTGCACTCGCATTTAAGGAATAACAAATAATAAATTTTAAAAAGGTTAATAATTATGATGACTATTTTTACAATGGCTTTCGCCGCAGTTATGTTTTCAGGTATGGTTCTTTGCATGGGCATGTTCTTGAAACACGTAGTAGACTCAATTCCAGAAATGGCTAACATGAGCCATTCTGTTAGCTTGAGCAAGTAAGAATAGAACACTACGATATACATAATATATATATATATATGAATCACTTTAGAAATAGAGAGAGATTTATATAACGATGAGGGTGTGTCATAAGTCTGGATAATAGTTGGTGTATAACAGTTGGCTACCGCATGCACAACAGCTGTTGTGCGACCGAAGATACTGATTGTCTCAACAACATATCCTATCTCTTCCAACAACATATCCTATCTCTTTCAGCGACATATCCTATCTCTTTCAACAAATAGAAGAGGGTGAATCATAAACTTATGACACATCCTCATCTTGCTTAATATTCCATCGAGAAGGTGATACCTCTTCGCAGACATTTTACTTAAATGCCTGAATATACTGCTTTAAAGCATCACGTAATATCTCTTCACAACTCTTTTTTGTCTTAATCTTAGTTCATAGTCTTCATCAGACAAATAAGTCTGAACACCATGCATAGTGGCTTTTTTCTCTGCAAGAGACATCTTCTGTTTCTTAACAGCAGTATGCTGTAGCGGTACTGATGGCATGGATTGAAAAACAGGTTTAAAAAACATGAAGTTTTAGCAGTAAAGTTTAAATTAATTATCCATTGTTGTCAATTTTGCAGAATCTTTAGTCAAAATTGGCAAAAACTGTTTATTCCAAATCTACAAACCGGGTTGGCACGTAACTTGCTCCTACATAGAGTGAAAGCCGAAGCCGAAAGGGCAAGGGGAACGACAAGAACCCTAAGTAATGACAGTTGAGGGTTTCTAGAAATCCTTGAGCCTCGTAAGCCGAAGCAATCGTTATTAAAAAGGATAAATTTAAAACAATGAGAAATCCCGACTGAGCCGGAAGGCGAAGAGAGGACGAGAAAAATAGAATTTGGAGGTTTTACATTATGTTGTTAGCTCGTAGAAATAACAGTGTTTCAAATTGGTTGAACAGTTGGTTTAATGACAACTTCTTTGATACAAACTTGATGCCACGCATGAACGCAACAGCTCCTGCAGTCAACGTCAAGGAAAGTGCTACAGCTTATACGATGGAGGTTGCAGCTCCTGGTTTAAAGAAAGATATGGTCAAGATGAACATCGATAAGGATGGCTATCTGAATGTATCCATCGAGAACAAGGATGAGAAGAAGGAGGAGAAGGAAGAGCATTACTTGCGTCGTGAGTTCTCTTACAGCAGCTACTCTCAGAGTTATGCTTTGCCAGAGGATGCTGATCAGGAGAAGATTTCCGCTGAGGTCAGTGACGGTGTCTTGAAGATTGAGATTCCTAAGATAGCCAAGGAGGAGAAGAAAGACGATGTTAAGCACATTGAGGTTAAGTAATCTTTCTTGAAGTGCTATGTAGCTTTTAAGATACATTCATTGCATCGAGAAAATAATTAAAACTGGGGGCTAGTCCTGATTATGGGGCTAGCCCTTTTTTGAATATATGAATTTAATTTTGGAAAGGAGCAAGGATGATTAGAATATTTATTTCACTTGTTTTCTGTCTGATGTCAGCCTTTGCCTGTGCGCAGTCAAGCCAGTCAGATGATATGTATCAATGGGGAAAAAACAAGGCCAGCGAGCAGTTGGTCAATGGTCTGAAGTCACGTCAGAAAACTCTCTGGAAAGAACAGCGCGATTTGCAAAACCGGATAGATAGTGTGTATTGGGATGAAGCATTGGACGCTATTAAGGATACTACCTTTACCTTTGAAGCTGACAAGGTAGTTTTCCCGTATGGTCAGATTGCTTATGTTAATTCCAACACCAATTTCGTTTCCGTCAATAAGGACGATGCTGTTGTGCAGGTTGCCTTCAATGTACCCTTCTCCGGACCTAATGGCATTGGTGGAGTTACGGTTCAGGGAAGCGTAAGTGGATACAAAATTCAAACAGATAAGAAAGGGACTACACAAGTAAGTATGAGTGTTACTGGTATTGGTATCTCTGCCCAAATCTGGATTACCATGTATAAGGGAAGCCATGAAGCCAGTGTGGAAATTCTGCCTAACTTCAACTCTCGTAGGCTCACCCTTAATGGAGTCATACTACCTCTTCACAAGAGTACTGTATTTCAAGGGCGAACATTATAACAAAGAAGCCTGCTGACACTTATAGCCAGCAGGCTTTTTGCTTTCTTCGTCTTTCTGTCCCAAAAATTATGATTTCATGTCCAAAACTCTTCTTCGCCAGTGGGTTGCATCTTGCCCCCGCACTTTGGGCAAGTATGCATATCCCACCTGTGAATCCTGTCAGAACCACATCTTAGACATAGATTCCCAATGACGGCAAGCAGACGCCGATAATCATGTGCTTTATGATGTGTGTACGCAAACAGATTGCATAAAGCGTGCAATCGTTTGCACAAAAAAATGTAACCTTTTTGAAACTTTTTCTTGCTTCGTATTGTTTTTTTTTTTACGTTTGCAGACGAAAATAGATACCAACTAACAAACGAAGGCTAAGTTTAATATAAACGAAACCAAATATAAAAGTAAAGATATGATGAAGCAAACATTCATAAAATCAGCTATGTTGCTGCTGCTGATCCTTTCAATGGCAACGACGCGAGCGCAGGAGGTCGCTCTGAAGACCAACTTACTGGGATGGGCTTCCACATCTGCCAACGCCGGCATCGAAATCGGCACGGGCAAGAAAACAACCTTCCAACTCTTCGGCACCCTGAACCCCTGGAAGTTCTCGGGCGACAAGAAGATGAGATTCTGGAATGTTATGCCAGAATACAGATGGTACACCTGCCAGAAGTTTGGAGGCCATTTCTTCGGAATTCATGCCTTAGGCGGTGAATACAACATTAAAAACATTGACATGCCCTTCGGCATCCTGCCGAAAACTCTGGAGGGCAGGCACTATGAAGGCTGGTATGTAGGTGGAGGCCTCACCTACGGCTATCAGTGGCTACTCAATAAGCACCTCAATTTCGAAGGGTCTATCGGTTTGGGATATGCCTACAGTCCTTACAAGCTTTACGGACGATGCGAAAAATGTCTCGACAAAGACCACCGCAACTATGTGGGCCCTACAAAAGCCGCACTATCTCTCATATACGTGTTCTAAGAATTTAATTTAACTGTAGTTTTAAACTGACAATAAAAACACGTAATAACTAGACAGAATACAAAAAAATAGGGAAATCATAATATGGATAAAATGAAGCTTTATGCGGTCATTTCGCCCCTCTGCATACTCCTTTCTCAGGGCATCATGCCTGCTCAGGCTCAACAGCTGGCAGGGGGTAAGATTCAGGTAGAAAGCGTCTTGGCACGCAAGAACGGCAACCGGATGGACGTTGCCTTCCGTATGAATCTGAACGATTTGAAGATGAAATCAGAGCAGCAGATTGTTTTCACACCGGTAATGGTAGGAACTGATTCTATCGCTCTCAACCCTATCATCATCCAGGGTAGAAACCAGGCTGTAAGATACCGCCGACTTGCCGACAGCAAGAAGAATCCGCAGGCACAGGTTCTTACCCGCAAGAACAAGACCAGTCAGCAGGTTTACTTCGCCCAGTCTGTTCCTTATCAAAAATGGATGAAGAAGTTCAAACTCTCGGTGAAAGAAGATCTCTGCGGATGTGGCAACCTGATAGAACAGGACAATACGCCGATTGCGGATATCGACCGTACACCGAAGATTACGAAGGATTTCTTCGTGCAGCCGAAGGCGGAAGCCAAGAAGGTGAGAGCCGAAAAGGGTGAAGCCTATCTCAGCTTTGTGGTTAACAAGAGTAATATCCTTGCCAACTTCCGTGAGAATGCTACTGAGCTGAAGAAGATTACTTCCACCATCGACCTGGTGAAGAACGATAAGAACGTTGAAATCACAGATATTGATATCCATGGTTTTGCTTCGCCTGATGGTTCGTATGCCAACAACAAGCGCCTTGCCAACGAGCGTGCAGCTGCCCTCCGTAAATATGTGAGCAGCCTCTACACCTTAAACAGCAAGCTCTTTACCTATCAGGCTACACCGGAAGATTGGGAAGGATTCAAGAAGAAGATTCAGGCTAGTCATCTGGCTGATAAGGAAGCAATTCTCGAGATAGCTAACTCCTCGCTGGCTCCCGACGATAAGGACCTGAAGATCAGAAAGCTCCATCCGGCTAGTTACCGCTACATCCTGGATCATATCTATCCTCGTCTCCGTCATAGCGACTATACGGTAACCTACACAGTTCGTCCGTTCAGCATCGAAGAAGCCAAGGAGATATTGAAGACCAAACCACAGCAGCTTTCTCTGCAGGAGATGTTCCTGGTGGCACAGACTTACGAGCCGGGTTCGCCAGAGTTTAACGAGGTATTCGACATCGCCGTCCGTCTCTTCCCAGATGATGAGACAGCGAATCTTAATGCCGCCTGCACCGATTTGCAGAAAGGTGATCTTACTTCTGCCGAAAAGCATCTTGCCAAGGCAGGCAACTCGAAAGAGGCAGAGCGTGTAAGAGATGTCTTCAAGCAGATAAAGGAATTGGAATAACAGAAAATTAGAGAATAACGATTATAAACAAGCTTAACTTTCAAAAGATTATGAAGATTAAACATTTATTTGGCTTGGCTGTTATCGCAGCTATGACAGCAAGCTGTTCAAGCAATGAGGACCTGGGAACCGCAGGTCCAGGTACTGGTACTAATGAAACTGGTGTTGGTTATGCTACTTTCACCATCAACTTGCCTTCGGTAAGTGGAACTCGTGCAGCAGATGCTGGTGGTGCAGAAATGGCTGAAGGAACACCAGAAGAGTATAAAGTTAGTAACGCAACTGCCCTCATCTTCCAGAAGTATGGTTCAGATGAAGGCTCTTACAAGTTTGTTGAGAGCGTAACTTTACCTATAGATGGATGGACAGACGATTCCACACCTGGTATCACAACTACTTCTAAAAAGCTGGTAGCAAAGCTTACCAATGTGGATACCAAGAATGATTATAGTGTTTTGATTTTGCTTAACAATAAAAATGTTAATTTGCCTACTGTAGGTCAAAGTTATAATGATTGGAATAGCAAAAACATTTTGACTCCTTCAGTTACTGATTGGGCTGGTTCTGATGGCTTCTATATGGCTAATGCTCCGTTGAAAGGAAGTGCTGACTCACCTGCAACTTTGGTTAGTATTGACAAAGATAAAATATATGCCAGCGAGGCAGAAGCAAATAAACCTACTAACGATTGTGCTGCAACAGTTTTTGTAGAGCGTGGAGTAGCAAAGATGACAGTTGCTGCCCCTGGAACAATAACTGTTAAGGACAAGGCAACCACAAAGCCTACAAAGAGTCAAGTAACATTTAGCAATTGGGCTTTGGATATCACAAACAAGAAGACATTCGCTGTTCATAATATTGATGGCTTAAGTTCTGATTTTAGCACTATTTGGAACACAGATCCTTCCAATCGTTTCATAGGTACTAACAATCGAGTTTATTGGGGTAAGGATCCTAACTACGATAAGAATGAACTCAAACTTACAGATGAAGCTGTTGCCAAAAGAAAAGATGAATTCAATTTTATCACTGCTACAAGTGAGATTAATAAAGACTTCACCAACACCACCAACACCAATCCGGTATATTGCTTAGAGAACACCTTCAACTTGGCAAACATGTATCAGGGTCAGACAACCCGCGTTATCTTCAAGGCAACATATACTCCTATGGATGATGCAGGCAATCCCCTTGCAGATAAAGATGGAACATTCTACACCATCGGCAATATGACAACTATCCTGAAAGAAGCAGCCTTAGAGACTGCAGTTAATACTGCAGCAACTTCAGTTCTCCCAGGTTGTACAGTTGACTATACAAATCTCAAGCAAGAAGGATCTCATGTGATTACCTTGGCAGATATCAAGGATTCTACTGGTAAAACTCTTGTTGCCGATACAGTTTATAGTGGTGGTATGACAGGTACACAAATCGTTAAAGAGATTAATGATAAACTCGGCTTGAAAGCTGGTCGTCCAGAAGAGATGGTTGGTATCAATACCTATCTTAGGGGTGTTACATATTATATCGCTCGTGTTAAGCACTTCGGCTCATTGACTCCATGGAACTCAGGTGAATCTTATGGAACAGATAACGGTAAGTATCTTGGTCGTTATGGTATGCTCCGTAACAACTGGTATGAATTGAACGTTGGCAACGTCTATGGCCCTGGCTACCCTGGTGTACCTCCAGTAGACCCAAATCAGCCAGATGATGAGAACGAGAAGTATCTTAGCGTCAGCGTAAAGATCCTTTCTTGGGCTAAGCGTTCAGACACAGTTGATTTGTAATCCATTACACATTATTATATATAGCTCAGCCGCTCTAGCGCTAAGGAGCGGCTGGCTATCTCGGAAAAATAAGAATCTATTTATACACTTTACTTTTTCATAAAACAGATAAGCATCATGGCAAACAAGAAGTTTAACAGTTGGATCAGGAATATATGCATGGGATGGGGCTTCATCATGGCCGGCAGCCTGCTAGCAAGCTGCAACGACTTGATGCACGACGACCTGCCTCCTTGTGACATGGGTGTTGACTTGCAGTTCAAGTACGACTACAACGTGCAGCGTGCCGACATGTTCAAAGATCATGTGGGCGGACTCTGCGTATTCGTATACGACGAACAGGGCAACTTCATTGCTCGCCATGATGCCTATAACGATGCAACATCACAGCCGCTCAAGGACCCTAACTATGCCATGCGAATCAATCTGGAACCGGGCAAATACAGATTCGCAACCTTCGCCTTCCAAAAGAAATACGAAGATGCACTTGCGCAGCCAGGTGCCAAATTCCAGATAGCTCTGCCACAGCAGGGTGACAACATCACCTCCCTCCATGCACGACTCGACCGCGAACAGGGCAAGGTAAACAACCAGAGCCAACCGCTCGATACACTCTGGCAGGGACTCAGCAACGAACTGGTTGAAGTAAAAGACCTGCAGGTTACACGCCATACCATCGGTCTGGTTCGTGATACCAAGCAGCTCACCATCAGCCTGCATCAGACCGACGAGCCTGCCAACATCAATGCCGATGACTTCAGTTATCAGATAACCAATGCCAACGGCGATATCAGTTACGACAACTCTCTCCTCCCCGACGAGGAGTTGACATATACCCCATACTACACCTGGACCACTGAGTTTAAGGATACCGTGGGCAATGTAAAGGAGCGTACCGCTCATGCCGCCCTCATGTTCTCCCGACTCATCTGGCATCCGGCAGAAGAAAACGACAAGAACGCCATCCTCACCATCACGAACAAGACTACTGGCGAAGAGGTGGCACGCATCAATCTTGCTGACTTTCTGGCTCAAGGCCGTGGCGCCTTCGAAGCCCGCCATTATTCAGAGCAGGAATTCCTGGACCGAGAGTACGACTACAAGCTCGACTTCTTCCTCCAGGGCAACCAGTGGAAGTATGTGCAGCTCAGCATTTCCATCCTGGATTGGAGCAAGCGCATCCAGCGTGTCGATTTCTAACCGTTTCAGGTGTCAGAGCCCCTTCCGGGCATTTAGCTCATAAGAGTATTTGACTTTAAAAATTAGAAACAATGAAAATACGAGATTTCATTTTAAGTTTAGTTAGTTGGTTTATATTGTTGGTTACAGTAAGTTGCTCTGACGAACTTGGAGGCGAGCGCACTCCCATTTCGTCAGAAAGCAACTTGCATGTACTCGTGCCAACCGTGCTCAGCAGCCGCGGCACCAATCCCGACGATGCTTCCGGCCTTCCTACCTATAATGCCACGGTAGATGAATGCCAGATCAACGACCTGACCCTCTATGCTTTCCCTACAGGAAATGAAGGCAAGCTCCTGAAAAAGACGCTCCCTGCCCCACTGGCTTCGATGATGCTGGAGCAGCATGTAGCTAACTATCAGCTCAATATCGAGCCGGGCACTTACCATATCTATGTGGTTGCCAATATGAACAAGGTGTTGAGTGGTCAGACTATCCAAACAGAAAAAGATCTCAAAAAAATAGTACTGAACTATGTAGCTGGAACAGAACCGGGAATGCCGGTTTCTACAAACATCCCGATGATTTATGAGCCAAAGGATGTGAACGGTAAAATCATCGATACAAAAATAGAAAAAAGTGGTGCTAAATATACCGAGGTGGTAGCTAACCTGAAGTTTACATGCGTAAAGGTTAAGCTCAACCTGCTTTTCGACCCTACTGCTGAAGGTTCTGCATTCAAAGGAAAGAGCTATCGCATCAAGGATATTCTGGCTCAAAAGCTTTCTCCTAGCACCACGCTGAGTTGGAATGGAGCATTTAGCAATTCTAATGTTAGCACAGATTATGCCAAAGGTTTTGAAAATGAAGTTTATGCAACTTCTTCTGAGGCAAGCAATAAGGGTGGTTATTATAAGGCGGGAGACTGGACAGAGAAAGCAAACAATGCCAATGTGAATAATAAGGACATCATCACCCTTGTTCAGGGTGCTACTCCTACAGCTGCTCCACAGAATGCTGCCGATAAGTGGCTTTTCCAAGGCACTTACTATCTGCCTGAGCGTTATATCGCCAATGCCTCTCAGCAGTCTACCCTCAAAGTTAATGGCTTTGTGAATGGTAGCTTTGAGAACAACTATACGATTAAGCTGGGACATCGTCAGGACGAGAGCCCAACTTCCACCGAAGTTCCGACCTTCCCTCGTGGCACCTATTATGAGATTATCGGCAACATCAAGAGTCTGGGAAACATGACTCTCGACTGTAATGTGAGCGTAAAGGACTGGACTCCTGTAACGATAGATGCCGAATTCAACCATACTACTTTGTGGGTAAGCAAGACGAAGGCGAGCGTAACATCTACAACGACAGACTCCATCGACTATAAGTCGAACGTAATGCTGACAGATGCAGATTTCGGTTGCGATGAAAAGGTAACAACATCCAGTGGTGAGAAAGATGTGATTGTGTTGAGCAAGCTAGATGCAGTGAAGAATCATAGAATCACATTCAAAATCAACGAGGACATTAAGTTCTCCGACTATAATGGAAAGTACAAGGGTACGGCAAAGGTTTGGATTAAGGCTGGTAACATTAAGAAGTATCTCGATGTAACCTATGATGCCTCTCCTTATTTTGAGGTAAATCCACAGGAAGTAACCATCTATTGGGGTAGCGACTACAATACCAAAGTGGTACAGTTTAAGACCAACCTCGGCGGTTTGGCTTTCACCGGTAACACCTCTTCCACCGTAGGTAAGTCAACCATTCAGGCATCTTGCGATACTCCTGATACCCGAGAAGGAACCTTCAAGATTAAGGCAACCAGTGACCCTGTTACCACGACAGTACATTACCTCACTGTGCAGCCAAAGGAATCTGCAGAAGGCTTCAACTTTGTCAAGAAAATCAAGGTAACGGTAAAGCCTGCAATGGGTAAATATCGTATCAACTTCCGTGCCATCAACGACCGCGCACATTATGAAGGAGGTAATAGTAATAGAACTGATAATTATGAGGGTACACTTGAAGAAAAAAAGAAAGAGACTTATAATGGAACTGAAGGAAATACCAACTGGGCAGATGGATGGTATGATTTAAAGGATAAGAATGACCGAGTAGTTTACATACCTAACCCAGACTCTCATTATACCTATGTCTATACCCAGATTGGTGAGACAACCGGAACTGAAGCCAGCTCTAAAGTTTGGAAATTTACAGAACACTGGCCTGGTAATAAAATGGTTGCGGATTATACGAATGTGGGTTGGTATTACGTGGACTTCAAAGAGAATGCCGAGTCGATTCATACAGGTCCTGGTGCTACGGGAAAAAAGACCATCAAGCCTGGTGAAACATTGATTATATTCAGTAACAATACCAATAAGAAACTAGGTTATACGCTTCATCGTTGCACTCACCACTTGGAGCCGGGTATTCCTCTCTTCGACTATGAGGATCGAGAGGGTTGGATTGTCTATGATCCAACATCAGATCCTACTTGGAACATATATGATGCCATGCCAACTATTGAGAACATCAACTTTACCATTTACACCAAATTCCCGACTTGCGGATGGTTCAAGGTATATGGTGTCGCCAATGGCAAAAATGGTGATGACAATAATAAAGAGCGCGAGTCTTTTACCATCTATGATACAGCGGGTAAAAGTTGGTCATGCGTTAATTTGAATAATGGTTGGTATAAGACTGTGATTACCCTCAAGGCTGTTAAGGGAGACCACGAGAAGGACATCAGAATTATGAAAGATAATCAAATCTCTGACGACAAATCCATTCTCCTTTTCAATGGCAACAGCTATGAGAAGGATAATGACACAGGCTATTACGATGACTCCTCTTGGCACGCTGGCAAGCCATTTTAAGATTAGAATCAGATTTGAACACTGTTATAAATCAGTTTAAGCAATGAAGAAGATCAAACATTTAATGATATGGATTGGATTGCTCCTAAGCCTTGTTTCCTGCAAGGATACGATGGAGGCTATCGGACTCGGCGGGGATGAAATCCCTGCCGAGGGACTTGTCTTGAACCTTCAATTGACTAACTTCACCAAGCAACAGATTGGTACAAGAGCGGGGGCCTCGGAGACAGTCAAATCGCTCTGGGCTGTGTTCTATGGAGACAATAACGAAAACAAAGGCAAGACAGATTGCTATTCTACCTTATCACAGCAGTCTGATGGCAGCTACAAGGTAAAGATAACCAATGTACCTGCTGGTACCAAGAATGTACATCTTGTAGCCAATGCCAGCGACATGACGGATGCCGAGGCACAAGACTTGCAGTCTCTCACTGCTGCTAAGGAGAGAGACCCTCAGCTTGAGGCCCCTATCTGCTGGGGTAAAATTTCAATAGATAAACTTTTGGAAGCTAATCCTTCAGTGACGATGTTGCGCCAATGCGCCAAGATAAGTTTGGAGATAGACAATAGCATCCAGAGTAATTTCACTAATGCAGGCTTGTATGTCTATAACACGGCAACCAAGGCAGCCATAGCTCCTGCCAATTATATTGAGCCAACGACCGATGACTTGGCGGTATCTACCGATCTCAGAACGGACAACCCATTGGGCGGCGATACCGCAACCACCGTGGCAGTAAATGAAACTTCTGCAGGCAAGGCAATGGTGATTATCAAGGCGAATTATAAGGATAGTGTAGGATATTATAAGGTGGCACTCTACAAGAATGCTAAAGAGAAAATCCAATATGCCTTGCTCCGTAACCACCATTATACCATCAAGGTAACCAAGGTAAACGACTATGGCTTCTCTACGCTTGAAGAGGCTAAGAAGAGTCTGCCAGAGAATAGACTGGAAGTAGAGGTGCGGGACGATAATCCTGAAATCACCAGAATGATAGCTTGCAAAGACTATGAACTGGGAGTGAGCGATTATCAGGAGATAAATGCAAACACAACAGAGGCTACCGTAACCATTGTTACTACCTTGCCAAAGGCAACGAGTAGTGATAGTGCGCTATATAGTGTCAAGAGAAATAATACTTGGATAACCGATTGTCAGCCAGAGACCGTGAATGATATACCAGAGACAAACAGATCTTCTAAAGGCAAGAAATATACCTTGAAGCTTACGCTTGAAAAGAATAACCAATCAGAGAATCCACGTACAGGAACCATCACCGTTACTTCTGGCGACCTTTCTCTGGATATAACCATCAAGCAGGCTGGTTTCGACTTTAGAAAAGATGATCCTGATAGAACCGTTATCATGCAGTATAATAACTCCACCGTAGCTGCCAACTATTTCAAATGGTTGGACACTGGTGTGCAAGGCATCACTCCTGAAGAAATGCAAGGGGCTGTGAGAAATGATGGTTTGCATTTCTGCGTGGGAACAGCCGATATCACGTATCTTATCCCTAAACTTAATGGTGATCAGATTACTAAAAAGGATGATAAAATCAAAGTGGAAGAAGATAAAGGTAAGTGGAAGGTAAGCCTTACCAATACTACGGTAAATGAAGATTTGTGGAAGGCTTCATTTACCATCAAGAACCAGGCTGGCATCGAGATCACTTATCCTGTTTATCATACTGGTATCTTCCATAAGATAGATGAGAATTCCAAGGTATATAATGATTATCAGTTGGCAGAAAACGGGGATAAGACGAAGAAGGTGAAGGGCTGGTTCTATTATGGTGTGGTAAAGGTACAGGGAAAAAAGACCGATAAAACCACCACTACTTATTATATGTTAGACCGCAACCTAGGTGCATCCAACAATGGTTACTATGCCCCAGATGTGGTGGCACTGGAAAAGAACAAGAAAGCCATTGGTGGCTATTTCTGTATCTCTGAAAAAAAGAGCACCAGCGATGCCACTCAGGATCTCTCCAGCACCTTGGCACCAACAGGCTATACCATTCCAACTGATGCCGTGTTCGAAGAATTAGTTAATGCAGGCAATCTGGAGGTGGTACCACAGTCCACATCGTTAGGAGAAACTTACAACTGCGTGCGTATCAAGACGGTGGATTCCGAGTTGCCATACATCTATCTGCCTATGGGTGGATTCTTGGAGGGTGAGAGCCATAAGAACCCTATCCATGTAAATCTCTGGACCAAGACTTTGCTGTCAGGTACGCAGGGCTTCGGTACCAACAGTCCTGAATATGGTTTCTGGTATAGATACTTTGATGTTTACAACAAGAGGATAGGATTATCCAATATGAGATTCGTGAGTGGTAGCAACGGCATGAACAATGGCCGCTACAAGGCGATGCCAATACGCCTGATTCTGAAATAAACATCAGATAAGTGATAAATACAATAACATCTTTTACTTATATATAATTAAAGTATAAAAAACAGCTGTTTTACAAAGAAGAGGGTGTGTCATAAGCCACACCCTCTTCCTTGATTCTTAGCTTCACTCAAATCTGCAACTTCATTTCATCAATACGAACGCCAAAATCATCCATATAGCGCTTGTATATATAAGAGGCAACTTGTAATATTCCCATCATAGTCATTATTCATTTTATAGTTTATTGCCGCAGAGTTCCGCTTTTTTATTGAAACCGCCAAAGAAAATCAAAATAAATCTGCAAGTTATCTGCAAATTACAACACTAAGAAATTCACAATAAATCAACAAAATCCCCCGAATATAAGTTGTAAACTGTAAACTATTAACTTTAAACTTCCCTCTCCCGGCGGTCCCATCCCGTACAATCTGGCGAAGACCGCTTTGGTCCGCCAACCTTAGAGCGTAGCGGTTCCGAGCGACGAGGAGGAGCGGTTTCCTCCCTCTTCCCTGAGGGTGAGAGGGTCGGGGTGAGAGGTGGAGCCTTCCTTAAGGGTAAGGAAGGACGGGTAGGTTTTCGAAAAAAAGCCCTGTAGGGCGGTTACATCCTTCCCTTTTCGAGAAGGGTTTCTGTCCCCTGTAAGGGGAACCGAAGGGGTCGTAAAGACTTTTAAGCCCATCAAGAATATCAAAAGAAATTAGTCATGACTATTAGGTTTTACCCTTGATAAGAGGAAAACCAATATTCAAACAGACGGCTTCGCATATGCTGCTTACCATCCCCACTCTCACAAATATACAAGAGAGCTGCTTCGTTCATATTAAAGAAGTTCTCTATGATAAGCATCACCGTATCACGCATTTTCAAGTCTCGTGGAGAAGGTATTTTATTTACATTGATGATAGAAAAGACATATGATTCTGCATTTTCAATGATGTCATCATCATCAAAGCCAATAGCAAGTACCACACCAAAATCACTTTTAAAGCGATAAGTTCGAGACGTTTCATGCCAATAAACCTCATAAGGAGCAGAAGCATTAATTATATCCAAAGGAAGTGGTTTCATTACCAAACATTTATATATTTAGGATATACCCCCGTTCGTTCCTTATATTCCTCACAAAGGCTCTTAGTAATTTCAGCTACACGAGCCTTTTTACGCTCTTTTGCCGCCATAAATCTTTTCATAGCAGCTTCACGTTTTTCCCAAAATTCTTTATCTAATGTATCCATAATAGTTCTCCTTTTAAATTCTTTAATTGCAATCTGCCGCAAAAATACGCTTTTTCCTCGAAACCACCAAGAAAATCAAAAGAAATCTGCAACTCATCAGCGAATTACTACAAAATCAGCACTTCAATAATCCTAGCATCAATCCAAACATCAATATCTCCAGGAGTACGTGAATAAGGATTCGGATACATCAAGGCATTCCCCTGACCTTTCAGGACACAGCACCTCAATCCATCCTCCCTGAGCATAGAAAAGAGCTTGCTCGCCACAGCATTCACCTTCATGTTCTGCCTGCGAATCTGTTGCGCCTTACCCATCCAAGTCATCAGCAGTTCCCTCCCTACCGGGTTCTGCTTTAACTCCTCAGGATATTCCTTCCCCAATCGCTCTATACCCTCAAAGCAAAGCCCCAGCAGAGCTTGCTTAGAAGCAAAGGAATACAGCTCCTGCCAGTTCATACCAGCAATCACTCTACTCATATTCCCCTTATATCCAAGGCAATACTTCAGGAAAGCGAAAATTGCAGTTATATCATTCATTCAACTATTAATCTTTATTAAATTATTAATACTATCGCACCAATTTACGTCATAATGATGTATATTTGCAATCAGAATGATTATTAATTAAACATTATAGGCTTATGGCACAGACAGCAATGACAGTCCGTATGGACAACCAGCAGAAAGCACAGTTTGATAAACTCTGCGAGCAATTCGGCATGAGTGCGAATACCGCTATCAACATCTTTGTTAAGGCAGTAATTCGCAGTAAGAGCATTCCCTTCTCCATTCAAGCAAAAAATGAAGAAGAAGATGAAGTGACTGCAAAAGCAAAGGCTGCGTTCCAGTATATGTGTGACACTGCAAGAGAGAATAACATTGATATGTCACTTGATGAGATCAATGAAGAAATCAGAGAAGTCAGACGATTAAGAAAAGAACGCAATGGTATATGCAGTCATTGATACGAACATTATCGTGTCCTCGTTTATAACCAAGAACCCTTCTTCTGCAACAAGAAGGGTCATTAATAGTATGCTCAGTGGTAAAATTAAGCCATTGTATAATGAAGAAATCTTGGATGAGTACTTTGATGTACTAAATAGGTCAAAATTTCATCTAAGTGAAATCAGAATCCATGAGTTATTGAACTTTTTTAAGCAATACGGCATTGATTCGTCCCGTTTTCCTTATGATGGCACCATGCCAGATGAGGACGACCGAGTCTTCTACGAAGTCTGCCTGAGCAAGGAAGATTCCTTCTTAGTAACAGGAAATCTCAAACGCTTTCCAAAAGAACCGCAAGTGATTACAGCTGCAGAAATGATGGAAATATTGGATAACGAACTATAAGATGTCATTACAGCAGGTGTCTCCAGCTCTCGTAGTAGGCGACACCTGTAACCACGCTAACGAGGTGGTATCATTGGATTGATGCAAGCGGTACTGTTAGAGTGCTAGGGGGTGTAATTTAAACTGTGTCAAGGCTTGTTCTTAACTTTCATTCCCACTCC
>OHQX01000563.1_pt1 | contig 15910 bp, 17 predicted proteins | sample 1578251 | NCBI WGS metagenome assembly OHQX01 (sample SAMEA3879507, study PRJEB24766) | human gut metagenome | biome: human-associated habitat; feature: feces | place: USA | collected 1985/1987
GTAGGCGGCAGCTTCCGCAAGCTGTACCAAATGCCCGACGCACCATGAAATGAGGTAGCCGCCGCCCTCGATATACCCGTCCTGTTTCCCCTTAATGCCAAGCGCGGCGGCGATAGTCTGCGCCACGCTCGGCTTTTCTGCAATCACAAGTCTAAATGCCATGAAAAAATCCTCCTTTCAGCGTTCCGGCGCGGTGTGCTTCTTCTCCTGTGCCTGTTTCAGACAATAGCCGATACAGGGGGATTGCGCCTTATAAGGGCAACGCATACACGCCGGGGATTTTGGAACGGGCGGCGCACTGTCACGCCGCCCGGTGGGTCTTTGTACCATCATTTTTTCTAAAGGGTTTTCGGTAAAAAGCGTCATGCTTCCTCGTCCTCCTGTTCTTCATCAGAAAGCCCGTCCCCCTCGTCCTCGTCGTAATCGTCAAAATCGAAATCTTCAAGGTCGGTGTCGCCCTTGACGTTCTGCTTTGGCTTCATAAACTTAAAATAATAGAACGCGCCCCCGCCGCCAAGAAGTGCCACGACAAGGAAAAGCACAAGCCCGCCTGTATTGCCTTTCTCTTTGGGCTGCTCTGTTGGTTTCTCGGTTTCCGGCTCCGCTTCCTTGCCGCTGCAAGCGGTCATGTTGTCCTTGCAGACAGGGCAGCTCACATTTACCTTTCCGGCTTCGCATTTATCGGTGCAACTGCAAACGGCGGGCGGGGCTGCTTCGGTGCTTCCGTCCTCCATGAGTGCCATAAGGTCGGCTTCGTCCACTTGATTAAGGAAATGTACGGTGTCCTCGCCCTCGTCGTCCCGGTCGATAAGGATATAAAAGTAATTGCCGTTTTTGGTCGTCACTGTGATAAGCTGCTTGTTGCCGCCGAAATCGTCTACAAGGGTCGCGTTCCCGTCCGGGGTAAGGGGTTCTTCCTTTTCGGGTTCCTCATAGACAACGCCGCTGTCGTCGGTCGCGTCCTGTCCCTCCGGGGTCTGTGCAAAGGCGGTGACGGAAAAGCCGCCCGTCAGCATGAGGGCGGCGCAGAGTGCGGTCAAGGTTCTAAGGATTTTCTTATTCATTCTCGGTGTCCTCCATTTCTTCGGTGTCGTGGTCTGCGGGTTCTGCGGGGTAGCCCGGCGCGGCTTCCATGCCCGGAATACCGCCGCCGGAAAGCATAGCGGAAAGCTCATGCGGGGAAAGGCGCATGGAGCGCACAAGCTGTACGATTTGCAGGTTTTCCGCTTCGGTTTTCTGCGCTTCAAGCCCCCTTAATCTGTTCTGGTACTCGGTGATTTTCTCGCGGGTCTTTGCAATCTCTTTGTCGATACGTTCAATTTTGTTCATAGCCATCAATAAATTTCTCCTTTCTTTGCTCAAAAATATGTTAATTCCAGTTCATCAGCCCATAGCCTTTGATACAGGAGTAATTGACGGGGTAGCTCTTTATCTTGCAGGCGTCGCCGGAATTGCCCTCGACGGTATAGACGCGCTCCCCGTCCGTTCCGATAACAAGCCCCACATGGTCTGCGCTCCCGTCCCCGTCCCAGTCGAAAAAGATAGCGTCGCCGGGGGCGATATTCTCATAGCCCCTCGCGCCCCATTGCCCGCGTGACTGGAACCAGGGTACGCCCTGTGACTGGCACCCGGCAAAGCGCGGCTCGCTCTTTCCGGCTTGATTGTAGCACCATGAAACGAAACAGGCGCACCATTCCACGCGGCTGTTAAATCCGTACCAGCTCCAAAAGGGTCGCCCGCCCACGTTGCCGACTTGCCGCTTCGCAAGGTCTACAACGGCGGTGTTGCCGGGGCGTGTGCCGTTTACAAGCTGTACGCCGCTTAAATCCTCGGACGCGCCCATATCGGGGGAGCCGCCGCCGAAAATCAGCGGTTTGTTTCCGCTTGTTTCCAGATAGACGCGGTACATTTCAAGCTGCTGTGGCGTTAGAAGTTCCTCCGCAATCTCGGAAATGGGCTTGTTCGTCAGCTTCACGTTGAGGATATGGTACTCGTAGGGTACTTCCTCGGTGGTCGTTTCCCCTGTTTCCGGGTCTGTGCTTGTTTCTGTGCGGTAGCGGATTTCCGTTTCTTCTGTCAGCGTCAAAGTGTACTGCATGGCAAAGACGCGATTTAGCTCTGCCTGTGCGCTCTGCGGGGTGTAGGTCTGTAAAAGGGCGGTGAGGTAGGACGCTAACTCATGGGGGTTATGCCCGATACTGTCAAGGTCATAGCGGTATTCGTCATAGCCGGGGTGGGTGCTTTCGATATTGTCAATCTGCTGCTGAAGCTCGTTTTCCTTTGCGGCGTAATTGTTCTCCGTCGCCACAAGGTCGCTGTCCTCCGACGTGTAGGAAGTCCCAAGTATGCCGTTCATCAAGCCGGAGAACATGGAGCCGCAAGAGGAAAGCCCCGCCGATACCATGATGAATAAGAGTAGCGCGGCAACGGCGATACATACGCCCGCCGGGTGCCGCCCTACAAAAGCGATTGCCTTTTTTGTTTCCTCGGCGGTCTTTTTTGCCGCCTTGCGGGTGTTCTCTGCGGCTTTCTGCGCCGTTTTTGCGCCGCCTTTCCTTGCCGACTTTGCATACTGCCGCTTGATTTGCTGCTTCTGCATGAAGCGGGAAAGGGGATTGCCCGCAATCTGCGGATTGTCATGCAGGGCTTTATGGTACTGAAAATCCACATTCGCCTTGAACGCCGCTTTCTCTGCCTTTGCCGCCGCCCGGTAGGGTTTGAGCTTGTGGCTGTGGTAGCCCTCCTTGACTTTCCGCGCCCCGTACTTTGCGCCGCGCTCTGCCAGTTCTTCGGATTTGTGCGCCCCCTCAACGCCGGAATTGTCCTTTTCAACGGAATGTATCTTGTTGTGGACGAAAATACCCGCTTCCTGTGCGGGGCGGGATAGCGGGTTATTGTGGGGCTTATTCTTTCCTATGGGCTTTTCCTGTTCCTCAAAATGTAGGCGGGTCTTGCCTTTCCCGGTGGCTTCATCAAAGGTGCGCTCCCGTACAAGTTTCTTTTCTTTGGGGATAGCCGCCTTTGCCGCGTCCAGACGGTCGGCTGCTTTGTCCGATTTTCGGATATACCTTTCAAGCTCCGGCGTTGCCCGTTCCTCGTCGGTAAACTGCAAGCGGGAAGATTTTTCTTTTGCTGTGGCTTCTGCCTGTGCTTTCCTCGCCGCCTTTTTGCTCGCCTTTCTGGTACGCGCCCCGTCGATACGTTCCAAGACGCGCTCGGCTGCTGCGGTGTCCTGTTCCCGTTCTGCCCCCGGCGCATGGGGAAGCGGCGGCGTGTCGGTTAAGGGCGGGGAAGTTGCGCCGCCCGGTAGGGGCTGCGCTGCCTGTTCCGGCTGCGGTGGGGCTTCGGTCTTTGCAAAGTCCGCGTCCCTTATCCGCTTGCTGATACGTTTCTTTTTCCCGGTAGCGGCGTTTACCTCGACAGCCCCCTCGCGGGTCATTTTCTGCGTGACTTTTTCACGCGCCTTATATTGTTTTATGTGTCTGTCCCTCCAATCCGCGCCCTTGCAAGGGCGCAATACTCGGCGTTTATCTCAATGCCTATATAATGCCTGTCAAGCTGCTTTGCGGCTGCCCCCGTCGTGCCGCTGCCGAAAAAGGGGTCAAGCACAACGCCGCCTTTCGGACAGCCCGCCTTGATACAGGTTTCGGCAAGTTTTGGCGGGAACGCGGCGAAATGCCCGCCCTTGTAGGGAACGGTATTGATAAGCCACACGTCCCGCCTGTTCCGCATGGTCGGCATGAGGGCTTCGTCGTAGTAGCTGCCGCTTCGCGCCCGGTTAAGCCCCTGTACGTTCCCCTGTCCGGGTACTTCGTCCGCATATTTCTGTCCCGCGCTGCGCCCGGTGCGGTACCGCGCCGCCGTTGTGGGGGCTAACGGCTCGGCTATGGCGGCTGCGTCATAGAAATATTTCTTTGACTTCGTAAGCAGAAAGATATGTTCATAGCAGCGGGTAGGGCGGTCTTTCACGCTCTCCGGCATGGGGTTTTCTTTCTGCCAGATAATGTCGCTCCGTAAATACCACCCGTCAGCGCGTAGGGCAAAGGCTAAAAGCCAAGGGATACCGATTAAGTCCTTTTGTTTGCAGCCGGAAACGCGGTTGTTTCTTGCAATCTGCTGTCCGTTTCTGCCTTTCGGGTTCTTCGGGTCTGCATGGTAGCCCTTGTTCCCTGTGCCGCAGTAGGTGTCCGCGATATTCAGCCAGAGCGTACCGTCAGAACGCAGTACCCGGCGCAGCTCGCGGAAAACCTCGGTCAGCCTGTCAATGTACTGCTCCGGCGTGTCCTCCCGCCCAATCTGCATATCAAGCCCGTAATCCCTAAGCGCATAGTAGGGCGGGCTTGTGACGCAACAGTGTACGCTTTCCTCTGGAAGCTCCCGCAAGGCATAGAGCGCGTCCCGGTTGATGATTGTGTCAGTTTTCAGCCCGTTCATGCTTCGCCCACTTCCTCCGGCTTCGTCGTCATTACCCGGTAAAGCTCGGTGTCTTTCGGGAAGCGGTCTACAAAGGGCAGCACCACGTTCCCGTAGAAGATAAGCCCCTCGCCCGCTTCGGTGTGGGTGACATACTTCATCTGCTGCGGGGAGATGTTGAGCTGCTTTGCAAGGATAGCCCGGTCGCCCGCCGCCTGATTGAGCATGAGGACAAAATCAGAGTTTTCAAAGATATTCTCCACTTCGCGGGAAGCAAGCAAATCTTTGACGTTCTGCGTGATTGCTGTGGGTATGCCGCCCCATTTTCTGAAACGCTTCCAGATTTCAACGGAATAGGCGGCGGTCTGTTCCTCTTTCAAGAGAAGATGAAATTCGTCCATAAAATACCGGGTGGATTTCCTTTCTGCCCGGTTGACGGTGACGCGGTTCCATACCTGGTCCTGCACAATGAGCATACCTAATTTTTTGAGCTGCTTCCCAAGCTGCTTGATGTCAAAGCAGACAAGGCGGTTTGAAAGCTCTACATTCGTCCTGTGGTTAAAGACGTTAAGGCTCCCGGAAACATAAAGCTCCAACGCCGCCGCGATACGCGCCGCTTCCGGCTCCGGCTGCTTCAAAAGCTCGTTGTAGAGGTCGCCCAAGATAGGCATTTTCTCCGGGTCGGGGTCTGCAAGGAAAGGGCGGTACACGTTCCTAACGGCGCGGTCAATGACGGTCTTATCGACGGGCTGCAAGCCCTCCTTGCCGCCTATGACAAGCTCGCAGAGGGAGAGGATAAAGTCGGATTTCAGCGCAAGGGGGCTGTCGTCCTCGCTGTAATTGAGGTTAATATCCATAGGGTTCACATACTGGGGCTTCCCGTCAATGCCCTTGCCCGTAGGCGATAACCGTATCACTTGCCCGTCAAGCCGCTGCACAAGGGAAAAATACTCTGCTTCCGGGTCGCAGATAATTATGTCGTCGTCGGTAATGAGGAAAGCGTTTGTCATTTCCCGTTTGGCGGCAAAGGATTTCCCGCTTCCCGGCGTACCCAAGATTAAGCCGTTGGGGTTCTTTAGCTGCTTGCGGTCGCAGAGTATCATGTTGTTAGACAGGGCGTTTAAGCCGTAATACAAAGCCGCGCCCGTCTGAAAAAGCTCCTGCGTGATAAAGGGGATAAAGATAGCGGTGCTTGACGTGGTAAGCCCTCTTTGAATGGGGATAAGGTTCTCCCCAAGCGGTACAGAGGACATAAGCCCCGCTTCCTGTTGGTAGTCAAGGCGGGTTAAGGCGCAGTTGTTCTTCTGTGCAATGCCCGCCGCCGCGAATACGTCATTTTCCAGTTTCCTTTTTGTGTCTGCCATGTTCACCACAAGGAACGTCAAGAGGAACATTCTTTCATTCCGGCTCTGCAAGTCCTGTAAGAGGTTCTTCGCTTCGCTGCCGAAAGTGGCAAGGTCGGACGGGATTATATCCATGTCGTAGCCGCTGCGTACCGCTTTTTTCTGTTCTTCGATTTTCATTTTGTCAAGGTCGGTGATTTTCCGCTTGATTGTCTTTATGGCTTCGGTCTGGTCGATACTGTGGATATGCAGATTGACGATAACGCCCGTTTCCAAGTCCAGAATGTCAGATAAGATACGGTCGTTTAATTCCGGCGCAAGGATTTCAAGGAATGAAACCGCGCCGATTTTGCGCCCCATGCGGAAATACCGCCCCTCGCCAAAACGGAAAGAGGACGGGGCGATAAAGTCCTTTGTGGAAAGCCCGGACGGGGCAAGCCATGAAAAATCAAAGGCAAACTGCCCGCCCTCCGGGTGGAAAATGCCATGCAGCATTTTAAGGCGTTCATAGCCTGTCATGGGGCGGGCAGACACGCCCAAGAGCTTAAAGTTGTTGAGTACGTCCGTTTCGATACGGGCAAGGCGGGATTTCGCCGCGCCCAGACTGTCGGCTTCAATGGCAAAGGTGATATATTTTGCTTTGACAAGCCCGTTGTTGCCCTTTGCAAGCTGGTTTTTCAGCATATCCCGGTATTCTGTGCGGATAGAATTGAAAGCGTCCTCCTGTGCCGGGATATTGACCGCCTTTTCCGCTTCGCCGCGCTGCGTCCCCTGATTGATGAAAGAGAGCTGCACCGAAACGGAAGCGTCAAAGTAGTTGAGGAAGTCGCACCAGTTCTCAAAAATGGCGGTCTTGTCGTCTGCCTGTGCAAGCTGATAGTTAATATCTTCAAAGGCGACGGTCTTTGAGTATTTCCGTCCCGTAACCTTGCAGATACCGTCCGGGTACATCTGGATATAAGGGATTGTCTGCTGCGCGGTGTGCGCTTTCCCGTCGCCCTTTGCCTGTCTGATGATTTCCGCAATCTGCTTTTTCTCGGCGCGGGTGAGCTTGCGGGACGGGTTAGGCTTTGCGCTTCCCGCCGCGCTGTTTCTTCGTGTTTCCTTTTGCAATCGCTGATACCTCCTTTTCAAGTTTTCTCTGCCGTTCTAAGACGGAATAAAAGTTGTCTGTCCTGTATGGTCGTTCTTTGGGGGCTATGAATTTCGTCTGAATGATGTTCTTCACCACCACTTCAAGGGGCTGTCCATGCTTCTCATACATGGCAAAGAGGAAACAGGGCAGCATGACGGCAATCATAGCCATAGACGCAAGGCTTGTGCCTGTGCTGTCTTTGAGCAGAAAGAAAAGCGGCAAGCCGAACAGGAGAGCCGCCGCAAAACATACAATCTGCCGTTTGGTAAGGTTGAACGCTACTTTTGTCTTGACTTTGGATAAGTCTTTGGGTACGGGTACATACGCCAAGTGAAAACCTCCTTTCTCTGGGTTTGGTGTTGCTGTAATTTTCCATAAGGGTAATCAAGGCAAAGGTCAATCTATGCCCTTTGCCCGCCCGTATTATATGGGGGTTATCCGCGTCAAGGTCGGGTCGTATTTTCGCCGCTTCGCTCTGAAAATCTCCACCCTGCCCTTGACACGCCGCTAATGCGCGGAGAATATCGACTTCGCCAGTGCGCCGGATTTGAACAGGGAGAAACAGAGGATAACGGTATAGGCTGCAAGGGAGAATATCGCGCTGTGCAGATTGTCCGCTATTATCATGTTGTTTACCAGAACCGCGTAAATGCCGACGCATATCATAATGAGGAAGCCTTGAAAACCGATAGCGAACAGGGATTTGAGGTAGTTGTTTCCTATCTGCCCCCATTCCCGGTTCGTCATTGTTGCAAACGGGATAGGCGATACCGAACAGTAAAGGTAAATCTCTATCATGCGCCCGTAGAGGATAACGGTTATCAGTACGGACATGATTTTCATGCACAAGCTCACAAGGCTTGTTTCCATGACAAGTAAGAGCAGTTCGGGGATTTCCATAGCGTCAAGCCCGTCCTGCATGGAAGCAAGGGCGGCGGCAACATCAATCTCTGTGCTGCCGCCGATTACCCCCGCCGCGCCGGAAACAACGTGCTGCGCCATATCGAACACCGCCATAGTGATGTCAAAGGTGTGCGTCACAAGGTAGACTGCCACAAACGCCTTGAACACCCACTTGAAGAACATGGAAGTGTCAACGTCGTGCATATTGTTCTTTTCCGTTACCATGCTGATAAGCTCATAGCATAGGACGTAGGTAATGACAAGCCCCGCAATGGGTACGATTACATTTTCACTAAGGGTCTGTATCATGGAGAATATATTTGCGTTCCACCCTTGCGGGGTCTGCCCTACCTCTGCGGCGATAGTGCCGACTTTCTCGTTTACGTCCCCGAACATAGTTGACAGATTACCGTTTATGGCTCCTATGAGGATTTCCTTTATCCATTCGTTAATCGCGTCAAGTATGCTCTGCATAAGCCTTTACCCGCGCTTCTTAACCGAACAAGCCGGAAAGCAGCGGTACAAGGGTCATGCCGATAAGGGCAACGCCGCCGCCCGCCATAAGCTGCTTCATGCCCTGGCTCTTCGCGCCCGGATTGTCGTTGCCGTAGCCCTCCATGAGATTGATAACGCCCCAGATACCAAGCCCGGCTCCAAGTGCTACAACAAGGGTCTGCAAAACGTCTACTGCGCTATTGAAAAATGCCATAAATATATCCTTTCTGCCGCGTCTGCGGCTGTCCGGCAAGCGGACAAAAGGCGGTCAGCGTATGCCGCCGCATAAAAAAACCGCCCTCTGGTAAAGGCGGCTGTCCCCGCGCTGCGTAAGTTCTGCGGCGCGGCGGTATTCAGTTGTAAGGGGTGCGGCTCCTGCCGCTGTGTACTGCGCCGGAAAGTGGGGGCGCGTATCATGTAGCCGGTATGGATAGATGTGATTGCTTCAATCGCTCCTTTCTGTGTTCCGCTGTGCTGCCGGACGTTTTTTTCAGACTTGCGGGAAGTGAATAGCTTGCGTAGCAAGGTGTTCGCTTCCCGCAAGTTCACAAAGGGGTAGCTGCCGCAAGGCAGCGTAGGGGAAGTGTAGCTTCCCCTGTCCCCCGGCGGTCTGCCATGCTGTCACTGTTGCGGGATAAGCCCCCGGCGCGTGACATACTCCGTTGCAAAACGGCGGTGTTCCGCTTCCTTTTCCCGCCAATACTCCCATAATGCAGCGTCGGCGGCTTCCGCAACATTCATTAAAAACCGTTCAAGCTGCTTTTGTTTTTCCTCTGCGCTACGTTTCCTCATGGTCTGCGTCCTCCTGTAAGTCTGCTGCGTCAATCTCGTAATAGTCAAAAACCTCGTCGGGCTTGACAATGGCGGGGCGGCGTTTAAGGTGCTTTTCCATGTCAAAGGCGTTCTTCGGGTCTGCGTCGGATAGGTACTTGTATTTCGGGTGTTTCGTTATGTCGAATTTGTCCGAAAAGAACGGGCGCACCCCGCGTAGCTGCAAGATACATTTCCCTCCGTCCATGACTGCGATTTCATCTTCCGTCATAAGCTGCTTTCCCAATTTCTGATAGTTCAGCCCATGCGAAAGCTCCCGCCCCCTTGTTTCGGAAGTGTTGAAGCTGTCTATCGTTTCCTTGCCTAAAATCTCCGATATTTCTTTGAGCGTGGTTTTTTCCTTGCCGCCCAAGAAAAGCGTGGTGTCGCAGTTGCCGACTATGGTATCGGCGTTGTCTTTGTAAATGGCTTTTAGCTGTGACTGGCTCTGCAAGATGATTGACGCGGATATTTCCCGGCTCCGTATCGTTGCAATGAGCTTTTCAAACTTTGGTATCTGCCCGATATTCGCAAATTCATCAAGTAAGCACCTAACATGGACGGGAAGCCGCCCGCCGTATTCATCATCTGCTTTGTCGCACAAGAGGTTGAATAGCTGTGTGTAGAGAATACTCACGACAAAGTTAAAGGTGTCGTCGGTGTCGCTGATAATCACGAAAAGGGCGGTCTTTCTGTCACCTATGGTGTCAAGCTCCATTTCGTCGGTTTCCATAAGCTCCCGCAGCTCCTTAATGTCGAATGGGGCTAACCTCGCGCCGCATGAGATAAGTATGCTTTTTGCGGTCTTGCCCGCCGCCAGTTTGTATTTTTTGTACTGTTTGACTGCAAAATGTTCCGGGTCTTTTTCTTCCAGACGTTCAAACATGAGGTCAACCGGGTTCTGGAAATCCTCGTCGTCCTCGCGGGCTTCCGACGCATTTATCATTTCAAGCAGCGTCGTGAAGTTCTTCTCGTCCTCTGGGGCTTCATACCAGATATAGCCGATTAGTGCGGTGTAGTAGAGCTTTTCCGCTTTCACCCAGAAATCCTCGCCGGATTTTTCCCCGTCGCCTTTGGTGTTGGCGATAATGGTATTGACTAACTTCAAAATGTCCTTTTCGCTCCGCAGATAGGCAAAGGGATTGTATTTCATGGATTTTTTGAAGTTAATCGTATTTAGCACTTTGATACGGTATTTGTACCGCTGTAACATTTTCCCGGTTTCCAAAATCAGTGTTCCTTTCGGGTCAGTGACGATATACGACGTTGGAAAATCCTTTGACGTACATTGCATGAGCGACGGTTTCACAAAGAACCGGGTCTTGCCGCTGCCGGAACCGCCGATTACAAGGATATTTTTGTTTCTTGCGTATTTCGGCTGCTTCGGGCGGCTGTTCATGGTGAGCCGTTCCGTCTGCGTTAAGGGGATATTGTTCTCAAATACCGGGTCTGTGTACGGCTTTATGTCGTCAGCCCCGCCCCAACGCGCCGAACCGTATTCTGTCCCGCGGCGGTATTTCTTCGCGTTCTTGCCTTTGGTGTAGATAATCAGCCGGACAATGACCGCCCCCGCAATGCCTAAAGCTAAGTCTGCCGGGTGGAAGCTCGGCGCGATACTGGAAAAGGCGGCGGTAAAACCGTCCCCAAGATGTAGCAGCTTTGCGCTTGCGTCCGCGCCGGGGGAGAGCCGGACAGCCGCGCCCACTTTATCAAAGAGCCAGACAAAGAGCAGATACGGGAGATTTAGGATAAGCAGCTTCTTGATTTCCGGCTTCATAGCGATACCTCCCTGTCCTTGTTCTTGACCTTTGCCCGTTCCGCGTTTCTGCCCTGTGCAGCTTCTTTGAGGGTAGAGAGCAGCTTTCGGATTGAGGGCTTTTTCTCCTGTGTCAGCTTTTTTGCGGAAAATTCCTTAAAGGCTGCGGTCAGTACGTCCGCGTCCCGCCCCTTGAAGAAAACCAGATAGCGGGGCGGGCTTTCCGTCGCGTCCTTTTTCAGCGCAAAGTCGATACCGTACTTTTTCGCCGTACTCTCAAAGGCTTTGATATTGCCCTCGGTAATCTCAATGTTGGAAACGCCCGCGTTCTGCTTCATAAGCTGCTTTAAGCTCTGCTTGCCCTGTGGCGGTTTTGCAAGCTGCTTTTTGCCCTTTGACAGTATGGCTTTCATTGCCTTTTGGAGCGTCTGGGCGGTCAGCTTCCCGGTCTTGATGTAAAGGGCTATGGTCTTTTCGTTTACTTCGTCCTGCAATTCCTCGCGTCCTCCTTTCGCGTTTCTTTATGGGGCGGCGGTCAGATACGCACCCGCAGCCCGTTCAAGTCCTCGGCTCTGATACCCACAAGATACCAGTTGTCGCCGTACTCAATCCGGGTCGGCTTCCACTTGCCCCGCACGAATACGTCAAAGCACTCACCGCAATGCAAGCCCCCGTAGTAGCTGTTTAAGTCAAAGCGAATGTCGTAACGGTCGGTGCGCTCGTCAAATACCAATGCTCCTGTCATTTTCTGTGCCATAATAAAATCCTCCTTTTGTTGTTTTACAGGCTTTCGCCCGGTTTGAATGAATAATAGTCCGGGTCGCCGTACTGCGGCTTCTTCGGTGACAGTGCGCCGCTTGCCATGTCATGGGCGACAAGGGAAGTGTAATAATTGCCGATAGTGGACGGGGCGTTGAAAAGGGCTGCTTTCAGATATTGCTTGATGTTGCGGATTTTCGTTGTGTTCTCCCGCATACAGTCAAGCACAAAGCGGATATGCTCGCCGTCCAGTTTCATAAACTTAGATTTCACAAGCTCTGCCGGGTAGTCGTCCCCCGCAATCCGTACCCGCTTTCTGGCGGTGCATACGGTTTCAAGCATGAGGTCTACAATCTCGTCCAGCCTGTCCCCGTCAAACTTCATGTCCTGTTTGAGAATGTGGTAGTCGATATTGTCCTTGATGATTTCCCGGTATATATCAACTGCGCTCTGTGCTGCCGCTTCCGTTCCTTTCCGTTCCGGCGGCGTAGCCGCTTCTCTGCAAGGAGAGGGGTTAGGGGAAAGGATAGGAATGGAATGGGTACTTGATAAATCTGTATTTGATTTTTCTTTTTTTGGTAAGTCAGTTCTTTGTATATCTTTATTTAATTGCGTTGGATTTTCCAACGTAGGTTTTTCCAATGTTGGTTTTTCCTGCATTGGATTATCCAATGTTGGATTTTCCAATGTAGGTAAATCCGGCGTAGGCGGCTGCGGCTGCTCGAATATCACATAGTCCGCGCCCCGCAAGCGTCCTTTCTCGTCGCGCTCCCTTGACCGAACGATATACCCGGCGCGTTCAAGCTCCTTAATGGCTTCGCGGATAGCGTCTATCTTCTCCCGGTTGATAAGGGATAAGCCTTTCAAGGTGTAGTCCCAATCTTCGGGGAGTGACAGCATTTGCGACAACAGCCCCTTTGCCTTTAGGGAAAGCTCCTTGTTGCGTAGGTGGTGGTTGCTCATTACGGTATAGCCCTTGTTTCGTTCCACTCTGAAAACTGCCATAGTTCATAGCTCCTTTGCTTTGGATTTGTTACGCAGTAGAAGCGCGGTTTCGGGGGATAAGGTATAAATCCCTTTCCGCGCCAGATACGCGCCCGGAAAACCGCTTGTAGCAAGGCTTTTTCTGCCCCTACTGCGTAACAAAGGGCATGAAAAAAGCGGCGTTCCTGTTCTCCCATGTAGAGAGTAAGAAACGCCGCTTCTGCGTCGTATTCAGTTTTTAGTACAATACCCTGCTTGTCCGTCGCTCGAAAAACCTTGATTTTCCAGTGTTTTCAAAAGTATCGTTATCTAACGTCAGCTTTTAATGTGTCGTCAAAGCCGCTCGCAAACTGGTTGTAGGCAGGTGCTTCCAGAGTAAAGGCTGCTACAAAGTTTTCTGCTGCGCGCTGTTCTTTGTTAAGGTCGCCGCCATCTGCCGCAAAGCCTATGGCTGCTATGGCAAGGGTAAAAATTGCGGTTAGGGTTAAGATGAGTTTTTTCATGGTTCTTCCTTCTTTCTTAGTTTGCTATAAATAAAAGTTTGGCTATATATAGTTTAATATGCAGTTAGTTATAGTAATAAAGGCGGGTTTGTACCCGCCTTTATTAACTTTAGAACCCGTTTGCTGTTTATGCTGTTTTAAACAGTTACTTTGTTAAGCTGTTCTTATTTTGCTGCTTCTGCCTGTGCTGCGCGTTCTGCTGCAAGTTTGGCGTGGCGTTCCTGCTGTGCTTTAATTTTTGCTTCTTTGGCAGCTTGTTTCATTTCTTCTGCTTTTGCAAGTTTTGCTTCTTCTGCTCTTCTTGCATCTGCTTCTGCCTGTGCTTTTTTAATTTCAGCTACTTTTTCAGGAGATTTGCGGCCAAATTTCCAGGTTGCACCAATGCCGCCCATTACTTCGTCGCCGCTGGTAGATACGGACAGGCTCAGCATGAAGTCACGGTTCGGGTAATGGAAGAGGCCCAAAGCTGCGCCGGTTTCATCACGATACTGGCCAATGCCTACTGCTACTTCTGTCGGAGCGGCAGGGTCATAACCCATGGTACGCAGGTTTGCAATTGCTGCTGCCATTGCACCTACTTTATCAATGCGGTCTTCCAGTTCGCCTACGCGATTTTCGAGGTTGTTAATGCGTCCGTCAACACGTTCAATTTCGCTGCGGCGAATTTCCGCTTCGTTGTTTACAGCACCAACAACATCGTTTTGTCCGTCATTGTTAGAATCGCCTGCAATTTCAGGATCAAGTATGCTTACATCGCCCAAATCGCTAGCTACTTTATCAACTTTTCCGTTTACACCAGAAAGACTTGTTTCACCTTCGTCAAAAATATTATTGCCGTTAGCATCAATAAATACATCATTGCTGCCACCAACATATCCACCATTAATAATAGCACTGCCGCCTTGTCCACTAACTGTGATTTTATCAGTTTCAATACCGTTATCTTTAGTAATATGTGTATTACCAACATTTACTTCAGAAGCATCAATTTTTCCGCCTACTTCAAGGTCGCCGCCAACAGTCAAATCTTTATCAATTTGTCCACTGCCGTCAACATCGAGGTCACCATTTACCGTATGGTTACCATCAGTAGTAACCTGTCCGCCTTGACCGGTAGAAGTACCATCCTTACCAACAGTTAAGCTGGAACCATCATCAGCAGAAATGGTTACATTACCTTTATCGTCAACAGTAATATGGTCGGTTTTTTCTTTAATTGCACTTACATCAGTTGCAATTTGGTCTACAGTTAAAGCCAAACCACCCAAAGTAGTTGTTTTACCATCGCTGCCATAGCTGAAATGAACATTGCTGCCGTTAAAACCAATATTGCCGGAAACACTTATGACATTAACACCATTCATAGTTCCTTCGTCAAAAGTAAGGCCGGTATCACCAAACATATTGATTTTGTCGCCGCTTACTTTTAAGTTATTTTCAATAGTGGTAGTTCCTGTTCCAGGATCCCCAGCACCTTCAGAACGTTCTATACCGCCAATATTAGCAAGATCATCAGCAATGTCAGAGCCTTCTACAAGGTCATCTATAACTTTACCGTTCAATGTTTCAGCAGTAATATCACCGCCATCAATGCTTGTACCAGAACCATCTTTTACAAAATATGCTGTACCTGCATCAATACTTGTATTTCTTGTATGATCTGCACTCTGTAAATTCAAATTAGAACCATTAAAAGTTCCTTGATTTCCAAACTGATCTTTAGAAGAAATAATGCTGCCGGCAATTACCGTTTCGCCAACACCTTCTCTTACTTTAAAGGCGCCGTTTGCTGCTGTAAATGTTCCATCTTCTGCATTAACAGTAAAGCTACCATTTTTAGAACCGAAAGTATTATCTTTGCCATTTACTGCAAAATCACCTTCGATAGTAGTTGTTCCAACGCCATCAGTTATATCACTACGTTCAATGCCACCAACATTTTCATTAGTAGTATTGAATTTGCCTTCCAGTTCACTTACATCAACGCCGTCAACGGTGCCCACGTTTTTAACATTACCATATTTATCAACATAGAATTTTCCGCCAGCAGCTTGAATTTCACCATTTGCATTTACTCTAAAACTGCCATCAGCATTTTGGAAAGAGCCATTATCTTTAACTTTTAAAGTGCCTTGAATGGTCGTTTCTGCGTTTTTACTGTTAGAAGTATTTGTAATACCTTCAGTATTATGACCTATAGTATTCAAATCATAATCACCAGTAGATAAATTGGTTGCAACAACATTACCTTCAGCGTCAACTGCAAATTTATCACCAGCAACACTTAAAGTATCGGCAGTCAAATCATTTGCTTTTACATTGCCAAGTCTATCAACAGTAAATGCATAGCCATTAATATTTAATGTTTTGGCGAATATACCATTTTCTACACCTAAACGACCATCTGTCATTGTCACACCATTGATAACAACACTATTTTCAGCCTCAATATTACTGCCACTAATTTTAAGACCATTTTGAGCCGCCATTACCGGACTTGCATAAATACCTGCCATTACACCGGCACATAATGCCATTGCTAAAATTTTAGATTTTTTGCTTTTTGCCATCCTTATCACCTTTCCCGTTTGTTTTATTTAAAAGCGTGCGCCTTTAAATACCTTTTCTCTGTAAGCCGTCCGGGAATGTTACCGCGGCGTTTCATTCCGCGGGCGGTTTGCAGGCTTTAAGTTACAAGGCAGACTCTTCCACCTTTATACAAAAATTATACCACGTTCTTCCCCCCCGGCAAGACCTCACTTTAACTTTGTGTCTTTCTTTTACGTATCTTGCCAACTGGTAACCAGGT
>OHQX01000572.1_pt1 | contig 15680 bp, 19 predicted proteins | sample 1578251 | NCBI WGS metagenome assembly OHQX01 (sample SAMEA3879507, study PRJEB24766) | human gut metagenome | biome: human-associated habitat; feature: feces | place: USA | collected 1985/1987
GTTGAAAATGGCAGAAGGGCAATGAGTCTTGATACATATTTGAATATTGTTCATGCATTGGAGTCATCGCCTATGGTTTTGATGAGCCAGCAGCACCCAGAAAAACACATTGAGCGTTTTGCATTTATGATGAATCGATGTGACGAAAGAGAAATAGAATTTGCATTACATATGATTGAACAAATATTAAGAGGACAGGAAGATTATCTGAGTGAATAGACGGGTAGTTATCCTGTCCTTTGTCTATGACTCTTTTGCAAATTTTTCAGCGAGATGGTATATGATTTCTTCAATGGTGGGAGTATCATTTTCACATGGAAAGTCTGTCCAGAAGCGTTGCATTTTTGGATCAGGGCTTTTTAAAGCAATGGAAACTGCCCGCCCAATTTCCTGTTGGACTTCTTCTTTTGTGATTCCTTCTTTTTCGGCAATGATTTCCAAATATTTATCAACAGAGTATGTGTTTTTATCATTCATAGTGTTGTTGTGAATCCTTTCTGAGAAGGGTATTTGCGGTCAAATTGTCAGGTGCTTGAATTGTCCCGGTTGAATACCATAAAAGTAAAACAGATAATCCGTTCTATATTACATAATAACCTTGAGAGCTGTTTTCTATGCAGATTATGGCTATTTTCTATTCTATCATATACATACAGTATGGTGCATACACGCACCATATCATTATAGGACACTCTTGCGTAGAATACAAGGAGGAGGTCTTTGTAATGATAGTATATGACAGGTTATGGATCACACTCAAGAAGAAAAATATTAGCCAGTATGCACTAATTAAAGATTATGGAATAGATAAAGCACAGTTACAGCGATTGCGAAAGAATATGGTCGTAAAAACGGTAATCCTTAACAGATTATGTTCCATACTTGATTGTAAGATAGAGGACATCATGGAGTTTGTGCCGGATGAGGATATTAAGTAAAGAGATATTTCCAAAATGTAATGAGAGTTTGGAAATATCTCTTTTTTAATCCGCAAATATTTATATTCTTGGTATTAAGGTGTACAATATTCCACCTGAAATAGCTGGTTTAGTCACTCTTACAAAAGATTCGCTTACGGTACAATGAATACAGCTTAAGCAAATATATAAGGTGCCGGAAAAGAGTGGAAGGTGTACTACGATATTGTTAATAGTGGAGAAAGAATAAAAGAGTTGCGTGCGGCAAGAAGAATGACAAGACAGCAGCTTGCCGAGCAGATTGGATTGTCAGTGGATGCTCTGCGGAAAATTGAAGCTGGTGTAAATGGAGCAAAAATAGATACGCTGATTAGTATTGCTGAATTGTTTCATATAACGTTGGATTATCTTGTGTGTGGGTGTGAAAGAAAGGCAGAAGTCGATGATCTGCTGGTTGGTCTGAAGGAGAAGGAAGTACAGTTTATCCGGAATATGGTATTAAATGCCGTTGACAATATGAAACTTCTGACAGAATAAAAAAGTCGGATTGCATTTTTGATAATGCAGTCCGGCTTTTTTTATAAGGATTTGGAACAGGTGGGAGTGTTACTCTTAGTTCAAAAGAGTGTCGGTTACTGTAGAAGATGCGTGGTGTCAGTTATACTTTGTTCAGGTTCTGAGAAAAGAGCCGTTGAATATTGAAAACAGAATAGGACACGCATATCCCACGAGCTTATATCGCCTTGTCTATGACAGGGTGGCAGAATCCCATTTCGTGCGATGACTATCCTCAGAGCTGTAGCCGATTATGAGAAACGTAACAGCAGGAGCCTTTAAGGATAAGAGCAGAGGGTTGTGCCTACCGGGTTAGCAGCCGGAGGTAATGAGATAATAAGTGCACCTGAATTTCAGCAAAACGCATTTTCAGAGAGTGGCTACTTTCGTAAGTCCAGATGGGCAGGAAACTACGAAGTGATTGTGGCTGGCAAAGGATATGTTACCCGATACGGGGATGGTTAAGAAACCGGGAAGATAGTATTTTATCTTCCCACACAAACTGATTTATGGTCACCGACAGAAAAGAAATGTTTAGGTGTGATGGTGTGGAGAGTACAGATAAGTCAGCTTATGTGAGGAGATAAAGTGCGCACAGTATCAAATCAATATTATTTATAAGGAGATTTTAAGATGGAAAGAGCAATTATATATTGTGCAAAAACAGGATTAGAGGCTACAGATCATTTTGTGCCGGAGCTGCTTGAAAAGTATTGTAAGGATAATGGCTATGAAATTGTAGCTATGCTTTCAGAGCCTGCTTCTACAGAAGGAGTTTCATTTCCGATGAAATATGCCTTTATCGGTTTAAATATGGAGGAAGATGTTAATACAATCATAACACTTTCAAAGGATATGATTGGTGCAACAGATGAGACCGTTATTGATACACTTGGAAAACTCAGCGAATATGATATCTATGTGGAGGATATTAATGGAGAACTTGAAGAGTGTTATGAGATGATGTACAAAGAGCCTGTTCAGGAAAGTGATATAAGAGGGCTGGTGCTTGATACGGTATCAAAGTTCTATCATAACATCAGGGACGGCAGATAGGAGGCAATATGCAGGATTCCAGAGAAAAAAAGCAATGTCTGATATTTGTAAGGAATAATGCAAATGATACAGCTGACCGTATCGAGGCATATGCAAAAAAGTCCGGCATGAAAGTTGTTGAGACAATTTTTAATACAGATAAAAAAGCGGTTGAACGATTAAGATATTATATTGAAAGAGATGTCATTATCTGTGTGCTGGTAAGAGATGTGGTAGACATTTCAATGGAACTTAATGAGATTAAAGCTGTAATGACACTTGCAGCGGAACATGGAATCAGTATTAATGCAGAGAGCAGGGGCTATGAACCTGCTCTCATTTCTTATGAATGATATGACAGAAGAAAATAGAAAATTAAAACTGATTATATTTCCGGGCGAAACAGTAGTGATTGATGAATATGGGAAACGGATTGTTGCCTGTCCGACAGAGGATGAGGCAGAAGAATATATCAGGGAACAGGAGGAATGACATAGATGAAACTGAACAGGGGCGACATTGTTATTGCAAATCTGGAGTCAGTAAGTAAAGGGAGCATTCAGAAGTATACAAGACCTTATATTATTATCTCAAATAACAAAGCAAATCAGTATTCACCGGTTGTCACAGCAGTAGCCATGTCCACAAAAACATGGAAAAAGAAATATCTGCCAACCCACTGTCCAATACCGGCTGCAAAGGTAAAGGTTACTGACACAGATTTTGAGGTATTTGACAGTATGGCATTATGTGAGCAGATTGTATCCATTGATGTAAATGTCCAGATTGAGAGGGTAGTTGCTTCAATTTCAGATACAGAACTACTTGATAAGATTACAGAATGTGTAAAAATCCAGATTGGGGCATATGAAAAGTACAATTAAATATTACCGGGGCATTTGCTCCGGGTTACATAGCCACCTGTATTTTATGGGTGGCATTTTTACTGAAAGGGGGGATAGATTTTATGACAGCAGAAGAATACAGAGCACTATTAGATGTGGATTTTAACAATGTAAAAATAGAAGATCTGACTGATATTAGAAAAATTAAAATAGATAAAAATCAGCCACAGAGTAAGAGGCAGGCACAGTTCTTAAAACAGGTGGGAAATCCATATATGCTGCGTCGTGGAAGTATGATGATTAAGGTAAGCTTTGCGAATAATGGACTGTCGATGGAACAGGCATTTGAAAATCTGCTTTTGAATGTCTGAAAATTTGTGGTGGAATTTCAAAGTGATATGTGCTATGATGTTTTTGGTATAAAAATTCTAAATTAGTGCATATCACCTTATTGAAAAGTTATCTTCTAACTTAAACAACAATAGGAGGATGTGCATATGAGTCAGATAAGTCAGATCAAAAAGATCTATCATGCAGCCATCTATGTTCGTTTATCGAAGGAAGATGGCGCTGTTGCTTCACATGAAAAAACTGAGAGTAACAGTATCGCAAATCAGAAATCACTGATTAGAGATTTTCTCGAAAACAAAAATGATATTGAGGTTGTGCAGGAGTATGTTGATGATGGTTTCAGCGGCTCTAATTTTGAGCGACCGGCATTCCAGATGATGCTTGAAGATATTAAGAAAGGCAAAATTGATTGCGTTGTCACTAAGGATCTGAGCAGATTCGGAAGAGAATATATAGATTCAGGTATGTATATTGAGCGATTATTCCCTGCTATGGGAGTAAGATTTATTGCAATCAATGATGGTATTGATTCCGGAGAGGCAAAGTCGCAGTCAGATGAGATTATTATTCCATTCAAAAATCTTATTAATGATGCTTACTGTCGTGATATTTCAATTAAGATACGTTCACATCTTGAAATTAAGAGAAAGCAGGGAGATGTAATCACGGCATTTGTGCCATATGGATACAAAAAGAATGATAAAGATAAGCACAAACTGGAAATTGATGTATATGCAGCAAATGTTGTGAAAGATATTTTCAGAATGAAGTTGCATGGAAAAAGTCAGGATGCAATTGCATGTGAACTTAATTCATCAGGAATACTTCCACCGGCTGAGTATAAAGCAAGCACAGGAAGCAATTATCAGACATGCTTTAAGACAAAAGAAAAGTCGGAGTGGACTTCAGTCATGGTAAGGAGAATCCTTACAAATGAGGTTTATATAGGTAATCTCGTACAGGGAAAACAGACAACACCGAATCACAAGGTCAAAAAGACCATAATCAAAGAAAAATGCGAATGGATAAGGATTGAAAAGAACCATGAGCCGGTTATCACGGACAGGGATTTTGAAGTAGTACAGAGATTGCTTGCAATGGATACAAGAACATCACCGGACAGAGAGGAAGTTTATCCGCTGTCAGGGGTAGTTACCTGTGGCGGCTGTGGGATTCCCATGGTAAGAAAAACTTCAAAAGTGGGTGGTAAAACTTATGCCTATTATCTGTGTGCAACCCATAAGGATTCAAAGCAGTGCAGTTCCCACAGAATTTCCACGGATAAGTTGGAAGAAGTGGTGCTAGAGCTTTTACAGACACACATTGATAACATGATTGACCTTAAAAGAATTCTTTCTTTTATCGGCAACGTGCCGTTTCAGCAGCTTGATATGAAAAAGCTTGAGGAAAGGCGTGAAAAGAAACAGGCAGAAGTAGACAGATGTGCAGATCTCAGAGGAATGCTTTATGAGGATATGAAGGATGGTATTATTTCAAAGGAAGATTACAAGGAACTTCATGCAGCATATGAGCAGAGAAAAAAGAATGCTGAGATTGCTATTCATCAGATTGAATTGGAAATGGATGATGTGTTGAATCGTAAGAGCAAAGGCTTTGTATGGCTTGATTATTTTACGGAACATAAAAATATCGAGAAGCTTACAAGGGAAGTGGTTGTATCTCTTATCCGTGAAATAAAGGTATTTGATAAAACCCACATTGAAGTAGTGTTTGACTTTGATGACTGCTACAAAGAATGTCTTAATGTTATTGCAAGTCAGGGGCATTCGGTTGAGGTGGACAGTACAGGAAAACTGAATATCAGATTAAAGGAGGCTGTGTAGTATGGCAAGAAAGAGCAGAAAAAATATGCCGGTTGCAGTTGCAGAGCCGACTGACAATCTGACGGCAAAAGCAGTTTTAAGCATGGATAAGGAGGCAAAACCATATCAGGTTGGAATCTATGCGAGACTTTCATTTGAATCAGAGGCGAATAAGGAAAGAGATACTGTAGACACACAGATAGCATATATCAGGGAATTTATTAATTCGCAGGATGATATGGTAGAGGTTGAGGTCTATGCCGATATATCGGTGACAGGAACTACTTTTGAAAGACCAGAATTTGACCGGATGATTCAGGATATAAGGGCTGGCAGGATTAATACTGTTATTACCCGTGACCTTAGCAGACTTGGGAGAAATTATGTGGAAGCAGGCAACTACATTGAGAGGGTATTTCCTTTTCTTGATGTGAGATATATTGCTATCACAGATGATTTTGATACTGCAAGACCGGGAACTGATTTATCCGTACCGCTTAAGAATATCGTGAATGAATATTATTCAAAAGATCTTTCAAAGAAAGTCGAAACCGGAAAGCATAGTATATGGGCGCAGGGAGGTTTCAGTGAAGGAACCCCGCCATATGGCTATTACAGAGCCACGGATGGTTCGAGAAAACTTCTGATTGATGAAGAAGTATCTGACAATGTAGTCAGGATTTTCAATATGTTTCTGGATGGTGAAGGGTATGGCAGTATTGCAAAGACCATGCAAAGCGAAGGAATCCTTTCGCCACCGAAATACAGATTTTACAAAGCAGGAAAAACTGAGTTTGCCGAAAAAGCAAGGGAATGGCATTATTCGCATGTAAAAGAGATACTTCAGGGAGAATACTATATTGGAAATATTGTTCATGGAAAGCAGAGGAAGGCTCTTGATACGGGAAGAAAGAATAAAAAAACAGACAAGTCCAAGTGGCAGCGAGTAGAAAATGCTCATGAACCTATCATTGATAAAGATACTTTCTATAGAGTGCAGGAAAGAATTGAACTTATAAGGAGCAAGCATTTGGAAGGATCAAAGCCTAATCCTGAAGCTCCAAAGAAGCCAGATAATATTCTGGTATATAAAACAAAATGTGCCTGTTGTGGAGGAAGTGTTTTGATTATCAGGCATCACACTTATTCGGACAGGTTCATGTATAAGTGCAGTAAGCGTAGAAAATTAACTGCATTGTGCGAGAATAAATCGTCTTATGAATACAATGAGCTTATGGACAGCGTATTTTCCGTTATCCGTCAGCACATGAAGTTGTGTATTGAAAAAACAAAATTTGTTCAGAAAATGAACAACAGAAAAGAGAATATCCTGCAATATGACATTTATACAAAACAGATAGCAAAGCTTCAAAATGATGTGAGAAGAATTACTGCTAACAAAAGCGGATTGTATGAAGATTACAGGGAACAGCTTATTACGGCAGAAGAGTTATGCCAGTATCAGAAAGAGTATGAAAGCAGAGTAAATGAGATTGAGGCTCAAATCACTGAGCTGCTTTACCGCAGAAGTCTCTATGAGAAAGATTTTCACATTGATGAAGGCTGGGAAGAAACCGTTAACAAGTATTTGTCAAAGAGGAAACTTACAAGGGAACTTGTGGAAGCGTTTGTATCAGAAATTGTATTTACTGATAACAATATAGAAGTAAAGCTTCTGTATGATGATTTCCTCAAGGAACTGCTTGAGGTGGCAGAAGAGAGAGAGGTGGGCAGCAATGGATAAGACGGTAGCACTTTATATGAGATTATCGGATGAAGATGACAATTTGGCTGCTCATGAGGAAAGTAACAGTATTTCCCATCAGCGAAAGCTGATGCTTGACCATATTCAGAAACTGCCGGAACTAAAGGACTGCAACATCATTGAATTTGCAGATGACGGATATTCCGGAGCAGACTTTAACAGACCTGATTTTGTGAAAATGATGGGTCTTGTAAAGGCAGGTAAGATTCAGGTGATTGTAACGAAGGACTACAGCAGACTCGGACGAGATTATCTGGAAGTCGGTAACTATATGGAATGTATTTTTCCAGTTCTTCAGGTAAGATATATCAGCGTGAATGATAGTTATGATTCTGCAAACAGCTTTGGTTCAACCGGAGGTATGAGTGTTGCACTGAAAAACCTTGTGAATGCATTGTATTGTAAGGATGCATCCAAAAAGGTAAGAGCAGCTAAGGCAGTGTTGGCTAAGCAGGGAAAATACATTGCTGCATTTGCTCCTTTTGGATATCAGAAGAGTGAAGATGATAAGCATATGCTAGTGCCTAATCCCGTAACGGCACCTGTTGTCCGGCTGATATTTGAACTAGCTACGAAAGGAATGAAATATACCGAGATAGCCAATTATCTGAATGACAATGGATATGACAGTATATTTGAACATTACCAAAAGTTGGGTGTCAGGAGATGCTATGAGAGGGATATTGGTCAGCATATGTGGAGTCCCAGCACCGTTATGGGGATTCTGTACAATGAAGTCTATATTGGTTCTGTAATCAACAATAAAACAGCCGATAACATTGATACCGGTCATCAGGTTGTGCAGAGAGATAAAGAGGACTGGATAATTGTTGAAAACTGTCACGAACCATTGGTGTCTGTGGAAGATTTTAAGCTTGCTCATAAGATGATAGCCAGACGTGAAAAATCGCCGAGAAAGCCCAATGGCAAGTGGCGTAAGTCATATCTTCGCTGCGGAGTGTGTGGCAAGGGGCTTAATAAATATGGAAATGGTTCTTCATATAGGTGTCGTGAAGGTCATGTATCACGTATTCGTGGTGAAGAAATAGAACAGGCTGTTTTGGATGTGGCTAGAAAAATGGCAGTAGTCCGGTTGGAAGAGTTTGAGATACAGATGAATAAAGACAGTTCTTCTGATGATATCGGACAGGAAATAGAATCATTAAAGAAAGCAAAAGCACATTATGCGAAACTAAAGTTTGAGATTTATGATGATTATACTAGGACAAACATAACCCGTGAGCAGATGGCAAAAAAGACTGCTGAAGTAAAAAATAAAATAGCAGAGCTTGATAAAATGATAGCTGAAAAACAGGAGCTGTTTGATCTTCAGAAGGATTTGTTTGTTGATGCAAAACAGGAGCAATTGACAAAGCTCAGCAAGCTTGATAAGTTTGATGAAGATGTAATCCGAAATATCATAGACTATGTGCTCATATACGATAACGAGCATATAGAAATCAAATGGAACTTTGATGACTTTCACATTGAATAATGGTATAATGTTAGCGTTAGTAAGGCATTATATCGAAAAGAAGTAATACTGGGGAATCTTGCTAAAGGTTCCCCAATATTTTTGAAAAAATAATTTTTTTTTGTTTCTTACTTGACACGGGCAGAATTCCACCATGCTGTTAATGAACAGTATCAGAGAATTGTTGATTATTTTAAGCCAAAATTTCTACTGGGACTCACCGCGACTCCGGAGAGAATGGACGGAAAAAATATCTATGAAATCTGCGATTACAATGTGCCATATGAGATTTCGCTAAAGGAAGCAATCAACAAAGGAATGCTTGTGCCGTTTCATTATTATGGAATCTTTGATGAAACAGATTATTCAAAGCTGCATATAGTAAGAGGCAGATATGATGAAAAGGAATTAAATGAAACCTATATAGGCAACGTTCGCAGATATGAGCTGATTTACAAATATTATTGTAAATACGGCTCAAGGCAGGCGCTTGGTTTCTGCTGTTCAAGGGAGCATGCAAGGGAGATGGCAAAAGAATTTTCAAAAAGGGGAATACCATCTGTAGCAGTGTTCAGCGATGCAAGCGGCGAATACACAGAGGATAGAAATGTAGCTATTAGGCAGCTTAAGCAGGGCAAAATCAGAGTGATTTTTTCAGTGGATATGTTTAATGAAGGTGTGGATATCACATCAGTTGATATGGTAATGTTCCTCAGGCCTACGGAATCTCCGATAGTTTTTCTCCAGCAGCTTGGAAGAGGACTCCGTAAATGCAGAGGAAAAGAGTTTCTGACTGTGCTTGATTTTATCGGCAATTATGAGAAGGCGGGCAGAGTGCGTTTTCTTCTGTCAGACAGGAGTAATCAGCATGCAGGTGTGTATAATCCGTCAGATACATCAGCTTTTCCGGATGATTGTCTGGTAGATTTTGATATGAAGCTGATTGATCTTTTTGCGGAAATGGACAGAAAACATTTAAAGCTTAAAGACCAGATAATTAATGAATATTTCAGGGTTAAGGAGCTTCTCGGAAGGCGCCCGGACAGAATGGATTTTTTCACATATATGGATGATGGAATTTATGAAATAGCCATTGCTCATTCAAAGGATAATCCATTTAAGAAATATCTCGAATTTCTTAAAGAACTGGAAGAGCTTAATCAGGATGAAGAGGTTTTTTACAAAGGAATAGGAAGAGAATTTATCAGTCTGCTTGAAAATACAAGCATGTCAAAGGTGTATAAAATGCCGGTGCTTATGGCTTTTTATAATCATGGAAATGTCTTGATGGAGGTGTCGGAAGAGCAGCTGCTTTCAAGCTGGAAGGAGTTCTTTTCAACCGGAACCAACTGGAAAGATCTCGATAAAAATATGACTATTCAAAAATACAATTCCATATCGGATAAGGAACATTTAAAGAAGATTCTATCGATGCCGGTACATTTCCTTTTGGAGTCGGGAAAGGGATTTTTTGTGAAAAAAGATGGTGTGGCAATCGGGCTTAGAGAAGAGCTGAGACCGCTAATTGATAATCCGGTAATGGTTTGTCAGATGAAGGATGTGATTGATTATAGGGCTATGGACTATTATCAGAGGAGATATAGGCAGTCACAGGAAGAGGGAGAATTATAATGTAAACTTATGAAGCAGTTAGGGGGATGAAATCATATGGCTCAAAGAATAGTGGCATTATGTGATGGAAAATTTATAGGAATTGAATCAATTTATACCGTCATAGATGGTAAACAAATTAATATTCCGGACAAACTTGAACAGCTTCGAGCAAAAAGCCGTAATAATGAGTTGTTCTGTCCTTGTGGCTGTGGAGCAAATCTTGTACTGGTGGCAGGTGAACGAAATTTAAGAGAACAGCATTTTAGAATAAAAGAGGGCTTTGATGGTATATGTCAGATGCCCGTTGAAGGAATTAATTCAATTGATTCAAAGATTGCTCTAAAATGTTGGCTGGAGGATAAACTGCATACAGATGATATTGAAAGCAGGGTTCCTATAAGAACTGTATCTGAGTCTGAAAGAAAATATGAATTTACATTTATGTCAGCGAAAAAGAAGGTAGCTTTATCTTTTTGCAATGAATACCGTAATTTATCTGATGATAAATTTACTATTCTTGAACAGCATAGCAATGGTAATTCAATTATTTATGTTGCGTCAGGGGATAAATCCGAAACAAATGGACAGTACCCGGAAGGGTTAATGAAAATTCAGAAGAGACAGGGCTATTGCCTGCTTTTAAATGTAGATGGAGCTGATTATTCAAAGGCTGAGTTGACAGTTGTATATTATGAAAAAAATGCTGATGGAGTATGGGAAAAAGTCAATATAGCAAGAGATAAATTAAGTAAATTTGACATATCAGATTCATCACAGATAATGTATCATAATCATTCGCTGTCTGATATGTTAAAGGAAAAACAACTGGAGTTTAATAAGCATAAGCAGGCAATTATTTATCAGCGTGAGTTGGATAAGATACATGCTGAAGAAGCCTGGAGAGCTGAAGAGGAACGAAGAAAACAGGCTAGAATAAAAGCTGAAAAAGATAGAAAGGCAGAACTTGAGCGTAGAGAAAAAGAAAGAATAGAGCAGGAAAAAATTGCTGCTGAGAAAAAAGAACAAGCCCGAATGGAACAAGAAAGAGTTGAGGTTGAAAAAAGACAGAAGAGACAGGAATTCCTAAAAGTCATAAATAGTGGTGATTGTCCGGAAGATAGGGTTTTAACTGATGAAGGAGGACGCAGATGGGTACAGTGCGAGTTCTGTGGAAAATTTGCTCCGGCAAGTGCATTTGCTTCATATGGTGGTTTCGGAAAATTAAATAAAGGGAAGTGCTATGAATGCTCAAGAAATCCGAATATAAATACAGAAGTAAATGTCTCAGAGGAAAAAGCAAGACAAAAGCAAAGATATGATCCTGATATATGTCCTGAATGTGGTGGACGTTTGCGATTAATACAAGGTCCTTTTGGCAAATTTATGGGATGCGAGGACTATCCTACGTGTAAATTTAATAGAAGAGTAAGAAAAAAATAGGAACGTTAGAGTTCGAACGGTGCTTATTGTTTTGTATAGAGGGAAAAATTAAATGTCTGATTCGAATGTACAAATTGAAGAAGTATATAAAAGAGTACCATTTTTCCCAACTAATTGGAACACTCTATAACAGAGAGATAACTTTAAATTTGTGATATAATAATTGACATTACAGAGAGAAAAAGAGGAAATAATGAAATTAATTACTTTGACATGTCCAAAATGTGGAGCTCAAATGGAAGTTAATCCTGAGCTCGAAGCAATAATATGTAATTACTGTGGAAATAAAATGTTGATAGATAGAGAAGTTGTTGAACAAAAATTACTGGTGGCTTTGAATTTGGATATCAACAGGAACAAGGAAGATTAAAAGCTCAGCAGGAGGAACAACAAAAAAGAATCCGTGAAGAAGAAAAAGAAGCAAGAAAGAATGAAATTCTGTATCAGAGGAAAAAAAGAGAGGAGATTATTCTCTCTTATGGTAAAGATATTCGCAATATAAGTATTGGTCTAATGATTATTGCTATATTAATATCTGTTATTTTATTTGGGAAACTTGATGGCACGATAGATAAAGCAATGGGAGTAGTTTCAGGACTTGTTCATGTAGTAATTTCATTGGCAGTTATTGTTCTTATAAACAAAATAAGTCTGGAACGGTTGCTGTTTATAACTGTATTTGGAATTGTTGATCTGATATTTAGTATATTTGCAGTAATGAGTTTTGGATGGTGTTTTGTATATACTGTTGTAGATATTGTAATTATATTTCACGCAATCAAAGCATATAGAGTTTTAAGACGCAGAATGGATATGGAGTAGATAAATATTTTATTGTTTACATTATTCATGAAAAAATGACCATATAAATAATAAGGCAGAGAATATAGTTGATGAGACAGATGCTAAGTATATTGAGTTTGAGCGGTGTAATGAAGATAATGATATCGAAGGTGTAGTTAAAAAGCTGGAGTCGGAGAAGTATGAGGTCAGATATGCTACAGCACTGACAGAACTTGACGGAGGACAGAAACTTGTAAGATTTTATGATCCGTCCGGCAATCTGATAGAGATTCGTACACCATGGGATAAATTTGGGAATAGAGAGTGATTAGGATATGATAAGGACAGTAAAAGGTGATATTACAAAAGTAACAGATGTGCAGGCAATTGTAAATGCAGCAAAGATTGCGGTACGTACAGTTGCCAGATTTCTGCAGGAGAATCCGGGGCAGTTTGATTTAGTGGAATGGATGCTATTTGATTCTCATACAGAATCGGTGTATGAAGCAGAAGTTACGCTCTATATAATATACGAATTTAGTTTATTTGAATCAAAGCAAAAAACTCAAAAAGGAGAGATTATTCATGGTTTTATTGGTTGTAGATGCACAGAATGGTATCGTGGATGAACGCTTATATGAGTTCAGAAAGTTTGTTGGTAATATCAAAAAGCTGATTGGAGCAGCTCGAGAACAAGGTATAGAAGTTATTTATGTACAGCATGATGATGGACCTGGTACCGGATTCTCTATCGGGGATGATGAGTTTGAGGTCTATTCCGAGTTTAAACCGATGCCTGATGAAAAACGATTTATTAAGTCTGTATGCAGTTCGTTCAAAAAAGAGAGTGGTCTGCTTGAGTATCTGACTGCAAAGGAAGAAAAAGACGTGATGATTTGTGGCATTATGACTGATTTCTGTATCAATGCCACGGTAGAGGCTGGTTTTGAGCATGGCTTACACATGATTGTTCCTGCCTATGCAAATTCTACGCAGGACAATGAGTACATGACTAGGGAACAGGCTTACCATTACTATAATGAATTTCTCTGGCCTGAACGTTATGCAGACTGCGTACAAATGGACAGGGCATTGGAATTACTCAAAAAATGATATAGCGTAAACGGTCTTTGCTGAATACCTTTGTTACCGAAATACATTACATAAACTTCAAGATTATGTTGCAGTAAATTCAATAAATCAGTATCATATATTTATACATACAAACAGCGTAGAAGTTTTAAAATATGAATGCGGAATAAAACAGAGGATAAGAGGATATGAAGAACGATGAACCGGAGATAAAACCGGCAAACAAAAATCCTTTAATGGAGCATTACAGATGAAGACAGCAATAGTATATGCATCAGTGCATCACGGAAACACAAAAAAGATAATTGATGAGATAGCAAAGACAAACGATGTCGAGCTGATAGATGCGACACAGACTGTAGAGAAAGACTTGTCGGAAGGTTTTCATGCAAGGGATTTGATACGTTCGGACCGTTCAAGCTGATTGGCGGTGTATCAAAGGGGCATCCGGATGAGAAGGATATTGCGGCGGTTGTAGAGTTTTACAACGGATTAAAATTAAAGTATGATTAGAATCTGTATATTAGTAAACTATCTTATTGGGTGTTTTACTTGTAGGTATTATTTGCAGAAGGAAGGATATACAGGCATGAAACTAATTTGCTCTTTATTTATCACATTCTTAAAAATCGGTGCGTTCACCTTTGGCGGCGGATACGCTATGATTGCGCTGCTTGAAAATGAGTTCGTTGAAAAGAAAAAATGGCTTGAAAAAAGCGAGTTTCTGGACATGGTTGCGGTAGCCGAATCCACGCCAGGACCAGTCGCCGTCAACAGTGCGACTTACATTGGTTACAAAATTGCAGGATTTGCGGGTGCAACCATGTCCACACTTGCTGTCTGCATTCCATCTTTCTTTGTAATTTATGGTATCTCGCTGTTCTTTGATCAGTTTCTCAGTTTGCGCTGGGTTTCCTGCGCATTCCGCGGGATTCAGGTATGTGTGATCTATCTGATCCTTACCGCAGGGCTGAAAATGCTTAAAAGTATTGACAAAAACACACTAAACTTGACGCTTCTCACGTTGGTCATGGCTTCCATGCTCTGCTGCTCGATCACAGCAGTTTCGTTTTCCTCTGTGTTTTACATCCTGATCTGCGGCGCGGTCGGGCTTGTTGTTTTCTTTCTGCGAAAAATCCGGAAAGGAGATGGGAAAAAGTCATGATATATCTGCGTCTCTTTCTGAACTTTTTGATGATCGGTGCCTTGTCTTTCGGCGGCGGCTATGGAATGGTTTCGCTGGTACGCGAAAGGGTGCTTTCCAACGGCTGGCTGACAGAGAACGAGTTTCTGAATTTTATTGCCGTATCTGAATCCACACCGGGACCCCTTGCCGTGAATATGGCAACCTTTATCGGCTCAACACAGGGCGGAATCCTCGGTTCATTTGTTGCAACGCTGGGCGTGGTGTTGCCGTCATTTTTGATTATTCTCTTAATTGCATCCGCACTAAAGAATCTGATGAAATATGCACCCGTCAACGCCTTTTTATCGGGAGTTCGTCCGTGCGTTGTAGCGATGATCCTTGCGACCGCGCTCAGCATGGCGCTGTCTACGCTGTTTGGCCTCACAGATTTACAGGCCGGATTTGCGCCAGATTTGCGCTCTATCGCAGTATTTGCCATGCTCGGAGCAACACATCTGATTTGTAAAATAATCAGAAAAACAGCTCCATCGCCAATTCTGATGATCCTGTTTTCAGCAGGCCTCGGAATCTTGTTTTGGTGAATATTCTAGCATGGCGATTGATTTTATTTCAAACTTCAATAGCAATTCCTGAACCGCGCTTATTTCATTGCATATAATTTCGAGCGACATCACCCTTCATTCATGATGCCGCTCCGCGCTTCGACCATACCATTCTGCCACAAATGAGCTGACCATCCCCTTATTTAATACTACAGTTTACGTCTCCGATATATCGGTACAGTTGTAGTTATTTGTTTTTTCAAAAAAACAGTTCGTAAAATTACACTTTTACGAACT
>OHQX01000583.1_pt1 | contig 15457 bp, 19 predicted proteins | sample 1578251 | NCBI WGS metagenome assembly OHQX01 (sample SAMEA3879507, study PRJEB24766) | human gut metagenome | biome: human-associated habitat; feature: feces | place: USA | collected 1985/1987
AATACAATATGTAAAAAATTGAAATGAATTTTCGATAAAATAAAAGGAGGTAACAAATGTTAATCGCAAAAATCAATTTTTATGACAAGGAAAACAACCTTGCCTTGGTAAAAGCAGGGGATGAGGTTAGGTCAAAAACAAAAGAGCGCAAGGAGTATTTATTAAGAATTGGCGCAGTAATTGAAAAAGACGAACCAAAGGCATCTACAAGTAAGTAGGTGCTTTTTATATGCCCAAAACGTGAAGGCACTAAACTCTCGGAATAAGCTGACGAGCTAAAACGGAAAGGAATATACGTAATGATGTTGAGATCAAGAGAAACAGGAAAAATGCCTATGAACCTTCAATTTTTTGCAGAAGGTTCAGGAGAAGGCGGAGAAGGTAACGGCAACCAGAATAATAATGCCGGAAATGGTAACAGTAACCCAAATACTGGAAACAATAATCAGGGTGCAACATACACTCAGGAACAGCTTGACGGAATTGTTAATAGCAGAACAGCAAGAGCTGAGCAGTCGGCTTTAAGGTCGTTCTTTCAGCAGCAGGGAATGTCTGAAAATGAAGTAACACAGGCAATTAACAGTTACAAGGAACAGAGAGCAAAGAATAAACCTGACGTAGCAGGAATGCAGACACAGCTTGCACAGGAGCAGAGCAGAAATTTACAGCTCACAATTGAAAATTCTGCAACATTACAGGCAGTTGAACTTGGCATTGATTCAAAGTCGATTCCATATGTAATCAAGATGGCTGATTTTAAGGATGTGGCAGGAGAGAATGGAACAGTTGATGCAGAAAAAGTAAAAGCTGCAATCAACAAGGTATTAGAAGATGTTCCGGCATTAAAGCCGGCAGGAAATGGAGAAACAAACAATCAGGGATTTAAACCCATTGGTGCTCCAAACAATAACAACAATCAGAACCAGGATGACTTGTTAAGAGGCATTTTTGGAATAAAGAAAAAGTAGGAGGTAGTAATACATGGCAGCATTACAGTACGCTGATATTTTCAGCAACATTTTAAGAGAATTATATGGTCAGTCACAGGTTTCTGTGGATTTGTATAATTCAAATTCAGACATTCAGATTGTGAATGGAAAAAACTTAAAGATTCCTAAGTTATCAGTAAGTGGTTATAAGGATCATTCAAGAGGCAACTTAGGTTTTAACGCAGGTACATATTCAAATGAATATGAAACAAAAACATTGGACCACGACAGAGACATTGAGTTTGCTATAGATCCAATGGATGTTGATGAAACAAACATGGTGGTTTCAATAGCAAATATTCAGAAAAGATTTGAGACAACTCAGGCTATTCCTGAGGCTGATTGTTACACATTCAGTAAGCTTTACACAGAAGCTAAAAGAGTAGGAGCAAAAGTTAAAACAGAAGCTTTAACTACAGCTAATGTTCTTTCTGATTTTGATGATAATCTTGAGGCAATGACAGAAGCAGGTGTTCCACTTGACAGAGTTATTCTTTATTGCACACCAGCTTATTATAAGTTACTTAAGAATGCTGAGGGCATTCAGAGAACACTTGAAGTAAGTGGAGCAAAGGGAATTGACAGAAGAGTTCATTCCATTGATGACATTGGAATGATTAAGGAAGTTCCATCAGCAAGATTTAAGAGTGCTTATAACTTTACAAATGGATGTGTTGCAGATAGTTCAGCTGTTCAGATGGACTATATCTTAATTGATCCAGAGTGTCAGGTATCAAGAGACAAATATAGCTACATCACAGTATTTGAACCGGGAACAGATTCAAGAACTGCTGACAATTATGTTTATCAGAACAGAAAGTTAAACGGAACATTTGCAATTGATGAGCTTATGAAAGATGGCTGCATCATTCACGCAAAGACAGCCTAGAAAGGAGAAGAACTATGACAGCCAAAAAAGCAAATAAGGTTTATACAGTGTCCAAAGTGGAAATGGAATCATATCTTGCAATGGGATATGACATTTTTGACGAGGAAGGAAAACTTTTAAAACGTTCACCTAAGGCTACAGTTCCATACTCCGAATATGAGAAGGTAGTTGCAGAAAGAGATGAGTTAAAAGATCAGCTTGAAAAAGTTAAAGGTGATAAATTTTCTGTGATGGAAATTGAAGACTTAAAGGCATATGCAACTGAGCACAGCATTGATTTAGGTAACGCAACTTCAAAAGAAGGAATTATCAAGAAAATCAAGAGTGCTGAAGCTGAATAGGGGGTGAGCCTATGGCTTACTTCCCATATGCAACATTAAGCGATTACTTGGGAATTTCTGATTCAAGGTGCATTGAACAGACAAAAGTTGCAAGCAAGCTTAGACAGGCAAGCAGACACATTGATTCATTAACATTTGGCAGGATTAACAGATATGGATTTGATAATTTGACAACTTTTCAGAAGGACATCATAAGGGAAGTGACCTGTAGGCTTGCCGACTTTGAATATGAGAATGAGGACTTGATACAATCAGTTCTTTCAAGTTATTCACTTAATGGTGTGTCAATGAGCATTGGAAATACATGGAATGTTTATACTCAAAACGGAGTTGCAATAAGCAAAGACTTGTATGCTCTGCTTTGTCAGACAGGATTATGTACAGGATTGGCAGGTGTTTAAATGAAATATCCCAAGTTAGTTCCAGACAGAATGTGTACCACTGAAATGGAAGTGGTTATTTATGGAGAGGGCTTGTCAGAAACAGGCTCTCCCATTATTGTGTGTCAGAAGAAATTAAAGTGTAATTATCAGGATAAGGCATACACAAAATTAACTGCAGAACAGAAGATTGTTACATTGGACGGAAAAGCCTATTTTGACGGAGACATATGTCCTAAACAGTCAGTCATAAGCAGTGGGTATGTCAAGGTCTTTGGAGTTAAGAGAAGTATTAATCAGGGAACAAAAGCAAGAAACCCTGATGGGACAGTTAATTTTACATTATTGGAGTTGAATTAAATGATAAAGGCAAAATCAAGAGTAAAGTTAAACATGGGAGTGATAAAAAAACTAAGTACAGCGGCTGTTACTTCACTAGAGCAGACTGCTGATGCAGTTCAAAGTGATTTAAAGCAATCACAGGTAATGCCCTTTGACAAGGGAACATTGCAAAACACGCAAACATTTGTTGAGTACAAGGAAAGTAATCAGGGAAGGGTGCAGATTGTTTCAAGTACTCCTTACGCAAGAAGACTTTATTATCATCCTGAATACAACTTTAGTACTGCAGAAAATCCAAATGCCGGAGGTAAATGGTTTGAGGATTATTTGGCAGGAGGCAAAAAACAGAACTTTGCAAGAGACACATTTAAGAAATTATATAAAAGAAATGGAGGATTATGATAGTGCTTTATTTAAAGGACATTAAGGACTGGTTGAAAACATTTAATGTTGCGGAACATTATTACATTGGCAAGCTTGACAATAAACAAGACAAGTCACTGGGTGTTTATCAGCGAAAAACAAGTAATCCGCCAAGAATCTGCTATGGTGATTTAAAAAGCTATGAGGTTAAACCTGTATCATTACTGATTCATTGGAATAATGATGCTGATGATACAGAGCGAAAGGCTTTTGAATTGTACAGAAAAATGGCAGAAGCAAGAAACATACTTATCAACAATGTTGAAATAGTTTATGTAAGTCTATTATCGTCAGAGCCAATAGATGTTGGTACTGATGATAACAACATATATGAAAGAGTAATAGAAGTAGATTTTTATTACAAGGTAGAGAAAGGAGAATAGACATGGCAAAAGCAACAGGAGTATATCCGGTATATGATAATCAGTTTCAGGTAGGAGCTGATAAGGCAAGCCTTGGAAGCATTGCAGACATGGAATCTTACTCTGTATCTTTTGACAATGGGGTTGAAGAATGGACTCCAATGGATACAGAGGGCTGGATTAGAAGATTAATGACATCCAAGGGATTAACAATTTCAGTAACCGGAAAAAGAAATGTTGGAGATACTGGTAATGATTATGTTGCCGGGAAAGCATTTAAGAATGGAAGAGATGCAGAAGGAGCTTTTCAGTGGACATTTAAGGATGGTACTACAGTATTATTTGAAAATGCAGTATACAATGTTACAGCATTAGGTGCAGGAGACAGCACAAATGTGGCACCATTAGAGTTTGATGTAATGTCAAATGGAAAACCGACCGTTACACCGGCAGTTTAATTTGGAATCATATTGAACAAGAGCAGGTCAGCAGAATTAGTTGACTTGCTCTATTTTTTTAGGAGGAATAAGAATGTCAAAAATAATAGATATTACAAATAAATTAGCGTTTGAGGATAATCCAAGATTAAAAATAAAGGATACAGAATTAGAGATCGATGCAACAGCAGAAAACATGTTGAAGGTTATGGGATTGGTGTCTGACAGACCAACCGCAAAGGATGTTGAAGAACTTTGCAAAATAATTTTCACAGAAGATTCAAAGGAAAAGCTTTCAAAAATGAAACTCAGTTTTTCTGACTATCAGAAAGTTGTGATGGCAGCAGTTGAACTTGCATCAGGAAATGATGATGCTGACAAAAATTCGGGGGAGTAGATCCTTATTATGACTTGATAGATGATTTTGATTTAATAGTAGCTTCATTTACAACGCAGTATGGATTAAGAATACGTGACATAAAAGATATGCGTTGGAGCGAATTTAAAAGTCTATTGATCGGACTGGGACCTAATACCATTTTGGGCAGAATTGTCTCAATAAGAGCAGAAGATGACAGTGAAGTATTAAAGAATTTTACTAAGGACCAACAGAGAATTAGAAACGAGTACAGGCTTAAGAAGGCAAAGAGACCAGGTAATAAGAAGGAAGTAGAAAAAGCTTCAGAAATGTTCGAGAAAGTATTTTTGGAAATGGCAGGATTAAATACTTCTGAATTATCAAGGCAGTAGGAAAGGAGGTTTATTATGGCGGAAAGTGCAGGAGCAGTAGCTCTTGATTTGGAATTAAACCAAAGTGGATTCAATTCTCAGTTGTCAGGAATTGGAAAGATGGCAAAGAAGGTTGGAGCAACATTGGCTTCGGCTTTTGCCATAAAGAAAACTTTTGATTTTGGAAAGCAGTGCATGGAGTTAGGCTCTGACCTTGCAGAAGTTCAAAACGTGGTTGATGTGGCTTTTCCCAAAATGAGTGGAACAATTGACAAGTTTGCAAAGAATGCAGCATCTCAATTTGGTCTATCAGAAACAATGGCCAAAAGATATGCAGGTACATTTGGCTCAATGTCAAAGGCTTTTGGATTTTCTGAAAAAGAAGCAGCTGAAATGAGTACAACTCTTACCGGATTATCAGGTGATGTTGCATCTTTTTACAATATTAGTCAGGATGAGGCATATACGAAACTTAAGTCAGTGTTTACCGGTGAAACTGAATCCCTCAAGGATTTAGGTGTAGTAATGACACAGACAGCATTGGACCAGTTTGCATTGCAGAATGGATTTGGAAAGACTACTGCAAAAATGACTGAGCAGGAAAAGGTAGCTTTAAGATATGCCTTTGTTCAGAAACAGTTAACTGATGCGTCAGGAGACTTTGCAAGAACATCAGACAGTTGGGCGAATCAAACAAGATTGTTGTCGTTGCAGTTTGATAGCTTGAGGGCTTCAATAGGACAAGGGCTCATTAACGTGTTCACTCCTGTAATAAAATTGGTTAACACCTTAATGGGAAAATTAACCACATTGGCAGGAATGTTTAAGTCATTCACTGACATGATTACCGGGAATAAGTCAGATGATTCATCGACAGTACAATCAACCAGCAATGAGTTGTCAGATGTGGCAAGTAATGCTGACGAAGCCACAAGTGGAATGAATGGATTAACAGATTCAACAAAGAAAGCAGCAAAAGCGGCAAAAGGACTTGCAGGATTTGATGAATTAAATGTATTACAGCAGAATGACAGTGATTCGGGAACGTCAGGATCAGGTTCTGGAACTGCTTCAGCTTCAGGAGCAAGTGCAGTCAAGGACATTACTCCAAATGTTGATGCAGGCAATGGAGCACTGGGAACAATGAACAAGTGGCTTGATAAGATTTTTGGTAAATTTAAAAAATTAGCAGGATTGTTCAAGACAGGTTTTACACTGGGATTTAAAAGCAAAGGTTTAGATGTCATAAAAAATGCTCTCATAAACATAGGAAAGAACATCAAGGAAATTTTCACAGACAAAAAAGTGTTGGATGCAGCAAGTAATTGGGCAGACAGCATAGCATTGAGCGTTGGGAAAATAGTGGGCTCAATAGCAAGCATTGGAATAAGCATTGCAACAATGTTGATTGGTGGCATTGATAAGTTTTTCGAACAGAATAAGGATTATTTGAAAGACAAAATAGTTGAGATGTTAAATATATCAGCAGAAAGAGCAGAAATATTTGCGAACTTTTGTGCAGCAGTGGCAGACATTTTTACAGTTTTTGAAAGTGATGATGCACAGCAAATTGTGGCTGATGTATTGGCTATTTTTACAACTGTACAACTTGAATTATATGTTTTATGCCAGAAAATCGGACGTGACATCATGCAGGCAATTACAACACCGATTGTTGAAAATACGGATACAATTAAAACAGCTTTAATGAACACAATCAAACCAATAGAAACAGCTGTTAGTGGAATAAAGACATTTGTTCAGGAAGTCTTTGCAAACATTAATTCAATGTATGATCAGTACATAAAGCCGGCATTTGACAATATAGGAAGTGGCTTATCCACAATATTTGATTATGTTCTTGATGGATATAATTCATTTCTGGCACCGGTATTTTCAAGAATTGCCAGTGAATTAAGCGGTTTGTTGAACACCTATATTAGTCCAATGTTTAATAGCATATTTGGATTCATTGGAAGAGTTATTGATGTTGCAGGAAAATTGTTCAATTTCTTATCTCCAATAATCGGCTGGTTCATCGAAAAGGCAATGCCGCAAATAGCCTTTACCATAGAAACAACATGGAACAAGATACAGGGTATTATAAGCGTAATCAGCGTTGTTATTACAACCTTAATGAATGTCATTAATGGTTTAATTGATTTTGTGGTGGGTGTGTTTACAGGAGATTGGAAAAAGGCATGGAATGGAATCAAAAACGTGTTTAAGAGTGTGTTTGATGGAATAAAGAGCATAATCAAGATAGCTATGGACTTTGTAAAGAATACAATAGTGGCAATTTGCAGTAAGGTTGCATCATATATAAAAGTTGTAGTAAATGGAATATATACAGTTATGACAATAGGGTGGACAGCAATTAAAAATGTGTTCTCAGGTGTAATAGGATTCTTTAAGGGAGTTTTTAGTGGTGCTTGGAATGCGATTAAGTCCATATTTAGTAATCCGGGAGCATTCTTTAAGAATGTTTGGAACGGAATAAAGGGAAGTTTCGGACATGTATCAGGTTGGTTCAAGGATACATTCAGCAAGGCTTGGCAGGCAGTAAAAGATGTATTCAGCACAGGTGGAAAAGTATTTTCAGGAATAAAGGCTGGAATCGCTTCGGTATTTAAATCAGTGGTTAACTCCCTGATAGGTGGAATTAATAAAGTTGTGGCCATACCATTTGATAAAATCAATGGAATGCTTAATAACATTAGAGCAGTAAAAATAATGAAATGGAAACCATTTGAAAAGATGTGGGGACACAATCCGTTGCCAGTACCTCAAATTCCTAAAATGGGTGGTGTTCCAGCGCTTGCCGAAGGTGCTGTTTTGAAACCTAATGCACCATTTTTGGCTATGGTCGGTGATCAGAAACACGGAACAAACATTGAATCTCCATTATCAACCATTGTAGATGCATTTAGACAGGTACAGGGTGAAAATGCAACAGGTATTTCTGATAAAGATTTACTTAATGCAATTTCAAGCATGCAGGTTAATGTTATTGTTCAGCAGGATTCAAGAGGAGTATTCAACATGGTAAAACAAGAAGTGGTTCAGGAGAAGAGAAGAACAGGAAAACCTGTATGGATTTAAGAAAAGAGGTAGAAAATGGCAAAGTATAAAGGATATTTGTTAAAAGTAAAGGACCAAATATTTCCAATGAAATATATAGAAAGTGAAACGTATACATCAACGGATAACCAGAGGTCTGAACTTAAGGCTTACAGAAATACAAATAATTATCTTATTAGACAGACTTCTCCTAATTTCAAAACAAAGATTGAATTTGAAACACCACCACTTCTGCAAAGTCAATATGAAGAAATACGACAATTGCTGAATCAGGGGACAATTAACAGAACTGAAAGAAAAATAAAAATAACTTATTGGAACTCTGAGGATTTAGCTTACAAAAATGCTGTGGTGTATATGCCGGATATGTCATATACAATAAAAAATCAACTGGGAAATGAATTAATTTATAATCCATTGAAGTTGGAGTTCATAGAGTACTAGAAAGGAGCATCAATGTTAAACGTAAATGAAGATACAATAAGAGCATATACAGAGCAGAATGTTCCAAAGAAGTTAACAATCACATTTCCAAACAATTCAAACTTAACTCCAATCACAAATGCAAACATTCAGGAAGAAAGCATGAGTTTGACAGGCAGTCTTTGTAGTGATTCAAATTTGATGCTACAGGGCTGCATTTCAACTCAGTTTAATCTTACAACATTTGACTATGATACAGACATTACAGGTCAGGACATCATAGCCACTTTGTCAGTAAAGGATGATTCTTACAAGGGCGAATGGGTTAAGGGAAAAAATTACAAGTCAGGGGACATAGTAAAGTTTGACCAGGAATATTATATGTATTCAGATGATGTTTCTGATGAAAAAACAGAAAATATCAAACGAACAAAAGTAAGCAGTTCTTACATTGTATACAATGAAACTGATAAGAAATACAACATTTTTGGAAGAGAACCGGATAATTTTGTCGGGATAAGAATTCTTACATCAGAAAAGGTTCTTGATGGTGTGAGCATGACCATTAGATGTTGGTATACTGGAGGTCCGTATTATTATGTGGTACGGGATTTTAACAATACAACAGATATTATTATGCCACAGTATTATCCTGTTGGAAGTAACTATCCGTTAAAGGGGTGGTTTGCAGAAATAAGCTATTCAGGAACAGATACAGATGCATTCAAGGAATTTGCAAGCAATCTGAAAATATATGAATTGACGAATGCTTGCAAAAATGAATTATATCCTGATGAATTGGAAGAATGTCAAAGAGTATATGGTTATGTTGATACATCCAATACAGAAGACATTATCATATTCAGGGGAAAGGTTGAAAGCTTTACAAGACAGGCAGCGGATCCAAGATATAGTGAATTGATAGCCTATGATAAATTACACGATTATCAGGAAAAATCAATTAAGGATTGGATGAATAAGGTGGATGAGTATGGAATGGGAATGGTAGATCCATATTCTTATCAGGGTTCATACAAGTTAAAAACGACATATAAAAAAGACCAGACTGTGTATGGCACTTATACTGATTCAAATAATGTGGAAACTAAAGGATATTATCATTTTAAACAGGACTATATAGATAGTTTTTATCAAGCCTGTAATATTGTGAAAGTGGCTTCAGGAGATTTAATAACACCACCAACTGGTGTAGCTCCAACGATAAATGGACCTGAATATGTTGAAAAACTTGAAAAATATTTTCCGAATGATTTACAAGTTTTTCATTTAAGAAATGATTTGTTTTCTGAAATTGGAATAAATCAGAAAGATTTCTATAACATTAGTTTGCCAATGGATGTAATAGATTTAAAAATAGGTCCATTCAATGAAGATTATTCTGCACTTCAATTATTGCAGTGGATTTGCAATATGAATGGTGTTTGTGGAGTTATCGACCAAACAACAGGTGAGTTTGATTATAAGTTTGTAAATTCAGAAAAAAGAACGACAACAGCCGATTCCAATTACAAGGGTGAGTTTAATTCAGCTACAGAATATAGCGTTGGTAATGTGGTTAAGTTCACTAATTCTTATGGTGAAGAAAGTTATTATGAAAAAATAGTGGATAAGAGTACATATCCAAGTGAACTTTTAACAGCAGATGTTAGCTTTAACAATCCACAGGAAGATGTATTGTTTCAAACTCCGGATGTGATGGGAAATTGTTATTACATTGAGTTCTCTTTTGATGATAAGTTGGCAGAAGAACTTGGAGTTGAGATTACAGTAAATAAATATTCTGGGCGAAATTTAAAAACTATATCATTAAGACGAAGCGGAAGAGTAATGCTGCACGATTTGGATGAAACAGGTAAATCTTATTACACAATTCAGGTTTCAAATGTTAATGGTGAATTTTTAAAAACATTTAAAGCAGTAAAATATTTATCAACAGGTGAGTTTGATTCAACGTGGACTCCTGAAAGTGAGTATTTTGCAGATTGTTGGAAAAAGAAAAATAAACTTTATCATCCGTCAGGAATGATTAACATTACGGAGTTGTATGAGCAGGACAGCATAGAATTACAGGACAGCTTGTATTCAAACAATGGCTGGAAGGTTATGGATATGAATGGCACACTTTTAAATGGAGAGGATAAAAAGAATAACCTTACAATTACTTACTCACCACTTTACAGTGCGCATAAATCAAGTAATCAGTTGTTACTAGATGTGACAAACAATGTTGGAAAAGGATGGATTGAACCAAAGATTCCTTTTACCATTAAGTTTGCACCATTCAAGGCTAAATCACTGGGCCTTCCATTCTTGGAGCTTGGCGATTACGTAACTTTTGATATTGATAAGTGGTCCTCTGATGCAGATGGCAATCCTGTAATAACAAGGCAGAACGTGCAGTCAATCATATTTAACAAGACAATGTCAGGAATAAATGCACTGTCAGATGAATATGAAGCAAAGAACGATTAGGAGATTGGAGCAAATGATAATAATAGATGCAGGAGTTGAGCGAGAAGCTACAGCAGAAGAGGAAGCGTACATTAAAAAAATGCATTTCTATGATGAAATGATGGGAAAAAAGATGGAGTTAAGTTCATTGGAAAAACAACTTTCAGATGGAGATTACAAGATCATAAAATCTTATGAGTGTAGTCTTATGAACATTGAAATCCCATATGACATTGAACAGCTCCATTCAGAAAGACAGAACATGCGTGACAGAATTAACAGCTTAAGGGAAGAGATAACTGATTATGAATCTAAATGGGAAAAAATGGAAAGGAAGGAAAAGGATGGAAGCAACTAAAAAGAATAATGTTATTACCATTGAATTTGAAGAACATGATACTTTGCAATCTCCAATGCTTTACCAGTATGACACTGGGCAGAAGATAAAGTTTGTTGATGTTCCTGATGGTGTGGAAGTACAGTTTTCAAATGAAAATTCTGAAACAACAGACAACAGAATATTGGCTGACAGTCAGGTAGAAATACCTGATTTTTTAATTTCCGAAGGATTGGAAATCACAGCCTACATTCAGTACATTAATGATCAGTCTGAAACCACCACAAAGGTTTTGACCATTCCAATTGAATGCAGAACAAAGCAGCAGGACATTGTGCCGGATGAGGACAAGGGAGCGTTCAGACGTCAGATTGAGCAGATAATGAATGACACTAAAAAGGCGGCTAAGGAAGCAGCAGACAAGGTTGAAAGCAACAAGGAATTTCTGGACAAGGCAGAAAAGGCAGCGGAAGCTTCAGAAAACAGTGCAGGCAAATCCAAAGAATATATGGATGCGACAGATGCCAATAGGCGTACAGTAGAAGGACTAACAGAGAAGAACAAGGAATACGCTACACAGACTGAGAGCAATGCCGAATCTGCTAATACATCCGCATCTAATGCCAGCGAATCAGCTTCCAACGCTTCACAGTCAGCATCTAATGCTAAAGGTTCAGCTGACAATGCTAGTGTATCAGCAAAAGAAGCGAAAGATGCAGCAGTCAAGGCAGGAACAAGCGAAAGCAATGCCAAGGAAGCAGAAAATAACATCAATTCAGCAGTTACAGAATTCGAGCAGACAAAGAGAGAGAGCCTTACAGAAATCGGCAATCTGACGACAAATTCAAAGAAAGAAATAAGCGACCTGACAGAGAAAAAAAAGGCAGAATTAAACAAAATTAATAATGATATTACCAATAACGCTAATTCACTAAAGGAAGCTATAGTTAATGCAGCAGATGCAAAGAAAGAAGAAATTAACCAGAAGGGATTGGAAGTCTTACAGAGTATTCCCGAAGATATGGGAAAGATTCAGGATACAACATTAATTAAGTCAACCGAATCGGGAACAGAGATTAATCTGACCGATTCATCAGATATGAATATTCAGGAATTGCATTTGTTTGGGAAATCAGAACAAAAGACGACTAAGGGCATACAGCTACTAGATTTGTCTTCAATGAAAAGTGGAACAGGTGATGGATTGACTTACACAAACAGAGGAGATGGAAGCGTTCAAGTGAGCGGAACGGCTACATCGCAAGTAGGTAACATATGGTTCAAAGGAAAGTACGACACGAACAGCGAAAAATTAACCACATTGTTAACGTTAGAAGCAGGAAAAAAATACTATATAAAAGATTGTATACTTTTCGAAGGTGTGACAAACATAAATACTCAGACAGAAGTAATAGAAGTGTCCGCAGAAGAATATCCAGAAGGAAGGCGAATTACAGGCATCAGAAATCCAAGGCAGGTAGTTGGAAAAACATACAATGAAGTCATATATCCGCTTATCGCCGAAAGCTCAACAGCAGTAGATTGGGAAGAATACACAGGCAGACAGCCAAGTCCTAGTTCTGACTATCCACAGGAGATTGAAAGTGTTGAAAATCCGACTGTAAAGATTGTTGGAAAAAATAAAATGAAAACGTATGTGTATTCGTCAGCGGATTATAGAGGTGGAGTATTGATATTTAACGAATATTTGATGAAAGGAGATACATATTATACGCTAAGCGCAGATTTCGGAAACTCAAGCTATTATGTTAACGAAAATATAGAAACAGCTAAAAAAATGACAACGCTAACAGGAAAGACATCAATTACTTTTAAAACAGTAAAAAATATTCCATTAACAGCAACAGGAAGAGTCCATTTATTAAAAAGGGGCGCTGCATCAAAAGAAATTCCTCAAAAATTAATGCTAGTTGAAGGAAAAACAGCAGAAGAATATGAGGAATACACGGAGCAGACGGCACAGTTAACTTGCGAGTTAAACGGAATTGACGATGTTCGAGACGAGTTGATTGTCAGAGCAGATGGAACAGGACAGTTAATACAAAGGATATACAGAATTAAAAATTATATTTTTCCATTAAGTACCGCAGGAAAGGATGACACTGCACAAAAAACAGTGTTGTACTATTCAAGAATAGTAGGGGCACCAATTGCGTTAGCAACAAATTTTGAACAAGAAAGAGTTATGTGCAACAAATTGCGTTGGGCTCAATATAACATATGGGGAAACGCTGTTAATGATAAGCCTTACTTAATAGAGATATATTCAACCAGTGAAAGTCTTCCACCACAAATGGTAATAAGAGTTCCAAAAGATATAGATGTTGAAGAATTTGTTGATAGCGGATTAGACATTCAATATAAGATAAAGGAGCCTATAGTTATCGAACTAAGTTCCGAAGAGGTTCAGAAAATCTTAGCCCTTCATACGAACAAGCCGAACACAACTATATGGAACGACCAAGATGCAGAAATGCATATTACCTACGTAGCTGACACAAAAACATACATAGATAATAAGATGGCAGAATTACAAGCGCTATTGCTTGAGAAAGGAGAGTAGATATGTCAAAAAGAGAGCAGAGAGTAATTAACGCATTCATCAACTGCGTTGAAAAGGAAGAGTATAGTTATGACTATGCTTGTCTACTTATTGAAGATACACAGAAATACGGCTATCTGACGGACGAGGCGAAAGAAATATTCTATGCAGAGTTTGAAAATGACGAAGAGACGGATGTTGATGAAGCAGTAGAAGAACCTGCAGAAGAGTAGGAGGAGGAGCAATATGAGGATTAGGGCAGGACCGCAAGGTCTTTTTTTTATACCAAAATAAATGAAATGAAAGGAAAGGACAAATCATATGAAAGAAACAATATGCACAATCACAGGAATAGTAGGGAGTTTTATAACAGGAATGTTTGGAGGATGGAGCGCAGCAATGACTACATTATTAATATTTATGGCGGTTGATTATATCAGTGGACTTGCTGTCGCTGGCATTTTCAAGAAATCAACAAAAACAGATTCAGGAGCATTAGAGAGTAGAGCGGGATGGAAGGGCTTATGTCGGAAATGTATGACGCTTGTTTTCGTTTTAATCGCGTACAGGCTTGATATAACGATACATACATCCTACATAAAGGATGCTGTCTGTATAGCGTTTATAGCGAATGAACTTATATCAATAATTGAGAACGCAGGACTTATGGGAATTAAAATACCTGTAGCAATTCAGAATGCGGTCGATATATTAACTAAAAAAGGGAGTGATAACAATGAAAAATCAGCATGACATTAGAATTGACAGAACCAAATTACATCCTTGGCTTAATTACAAGTTAACTTTACTTTTAAAGCAGTGTGCAAAGAAAGGGATATACCTTATTATTACGCAGGGATTTAGAAGCAAGGCAGAGCAGGACGCTTTGTATGCTCAGGGCAGAACAAAGAAAGGAAGCATTGTAACCAATGCAAAGGGAAGCGATTATTCCAGTCAGCACCAGTGGGGCATTGCTTTTGATATTGCGATAAATGACAAGAAACTTTTGTATGACGAGGCAACAATTAGAAAAGTGGCAAAAATTGCCAAGTCAAAGAAAGTAGGGCTTGCCTGGGGTGGTGACTGGGTTAGCCCTGTAGATACTCCACATTTCTATCTTGGAAAGTGGGGCGATACTCCGGCTAAGTTGAAAAGAACTTACGGAACGTTTGAAAAGTTCAAAAAGACTTGGACTAAGGAAGTTTTTGGAACAAAAAAAGGACTAAACATCTGGAACAAAACAAGAACAAAAGTCCTAAAGAAAAAACTTCCAAACAAAACCAAAGTCAATGTAATGTATGTTAAAAAAGGATATGCAAAAGTTGAGTATTATGGTGTAGTTGGATATATGAAAGCTAAGTACTTACTTTAAATGGTACTAAAATGGTACTGGAAAAAGTTGAAAATACAAAAATATAAGCATTCCCGAAATTTTCGGGAATGCCTTTTTTTCGTGTTTATGAGGATATTTTGTAAAAGTGTCGTCATAAGTGTCGTCAAAATTCATCTAAAAGTAAGAAAGAGGACTTATATAAGGCTCTATGTCAAGAATGGGATGACGCAAGTTTATAAATTGAGATAGACAAATGTTGACAATGGTAACATTCACTTATATATTTATGAATGTCAGAAATATGTTACTGAAGAATTTACCTTATATTTAAAGTCAAAAGAAGCTGAGAAAAAGAG
>OHQX01000585.1_pt1 | contig 15397 bp, 15 predicted proteins | sample 1578251 | NCBI WGS metagenome assembly OHQX01 (sample SAMEA3879507, study PRJEB24766) | human gut metagenome | biome: human-associated habitat; feature: feces | place: USA | collected 1985/1987
ATGCGAAATTTAGGAAATTCATAAAAGTTCTGATAATGAGTTTCGTCACACAGCATCCTATGATGTATGCTGCTATGAACGATGGACGTATTTCAAATCCTATCATTCTTGAAATAGACCCAGAGGTGATTTATTGGCAAGAAACATTATATGCAGACCGCAATGCTACTAAAAGCGGAGCTAAAATAGGAGGCAAAATAGAAAATTTTAAGGATATAAATTTTAATGCCGTAAAAGCGAAGAAACATTTCGATTTACCTGAAGAAGAACAAATGTATTACCAAGCAGAGGTGCTTATTAAGAACCATATTCCTTTGCAATACATTAAGAACATCGGAAATTTCGGCATTCCTGTTTCCAATAAGCCTAAACAACTTCTAAGTAAAGCAGCTTATACAGCACAAATTACTCGTAATACGCCTACTGCATTCATTTTTCTTGTAGACCATTCTGTCAGTATGCAAAAGAAAACAATATTGTTTGGAGAAGAAATGACAATGGCAGAAGCAGCTTCTCGTATCGTGAACAGACAAATCAATGAACTAGTGTTACGTTGTATTAAATCCAACGAAGTACGCTATTACTATAGCATTGCCGTCATCGGATATGGAACAGAGGCTTACAGCGGATGGAACGGATGTTTGAAAGGTCGTGATTTCGTTTCGCCAGAAGAGTTACGTAACAATCCGTATAAGAAAATCACTATACGAGAAGAAAAGAGAACTCGAAAAGGAACTGTAGAGAAAGAAGTAGAAAAAGTTCAGTGGGTAGAAGCACGTCACGATGGCAGTTGGACGCATCTACATAAGGCTTTCGGGCGCGCAAAAATGCTACTTGACCAATGGATGGAACAACATAAAGAAAAAGATTGCTATCCTCCTACTATCATTAATATCACAGACGGAGAGTTTAATGGTGCAAGTAAAGACACTGTTCTACAAAATGCCAATGAGCTGAAATCCATGTTTACCAATGATGGTAATGTAATCTTGTTCAATATCCATTTCACCGCAAGCAAGTCTTCCGAAGAAATAATTTGCCCAATAGATAAACGAGAACTCAACGGTAATAGCTATGCAGAAACTCTCTTTGAAATATCGAGTCTGTTACCCTTGCGCTACAATGCAGATATTGAGAAGTATTTAAACGACAATCGTCAGGGACGGCATGTGGCAATGGGCGTGAATGTGGATGCTACCACATTAATCAAACTTATGGATATAGGAACACCAACCAACATTAACCAAAATCAATGAAAAGTAAGTGTATATCCATTAGTAAATTTGAACAAAATTGCATTAACGAAGATGCAGTTTTAGCAAAAGAAAAACGAATTGCTATTTCAGATGGAGCCGGAGGAGGAGGTTTATTTGCTGAGCGTTGGTCACAGTACCTACTTGCACATCTGCCGGATATTCCAATAGAAAATGTGGAAAAGTTTAATACGTGGATTGAACAAATTTGGGAGCCTTTTTATAATGAATGTGAAACAGATGCCAAACAATTAGGTGGGCTTTTGCTAGACAAGTTTTACGATGAAGGCTCGTTTGCCACTATAGTTGCCGTATGGAAAACATCGGAAAATGAGTGCCAATGGATGAGTTTTGGCGATAGCGTAGCTTTCCATTACAACTATATCACACATAAATTACAACATTCATTCACTTCATTGGCTGACTTTAACAAACCGCCTTATTTAATTAATTGCAAGGACGAACTTCTTAAAGATGGTTTTAAGAGTGGCGTATTTAATATTGGCAAACAGTCTGTTGTATTTGTTGCGAGTGATGCATTGGCACATTACATTTTGATGATGTATGAAATAGCCCATTGCGAAGAGTTCGCCCAGGAATTGAATATTGCAGAATCTTATTACACAAAAAATAGTAATTATATCAGAATGGCAAGAAACATCCATTCCATCTATTTTGAACGTGATATACTTGGGAAACTACTAAATTGCGTTGGGCATTCAACAAATTTCCATCGTCATTTAAGTGCTTTAATTCGTAAAGGATTAATTGCTCATGACGATTATTCATTGGCGGTCTTAGAAAATGCTTGGAAAAATAATTACACGAAAAGCAAGATGCTAAGTCAAGATTATAATCACGAATAAGGTTAACAAAACTCAAATTTGGCCTATATGAACTCTTGATTTGAAACTTGAACGTCCTTAAAGACAAAAAGAAGAGTCGCGTCATTACTCAAAACAGAGTTTGATACGACTCTTTTAGGTTCTATAGTTATAATCTGTAATTTTTCCAGCGAGGGGGGCACGAATTTATTATTTACATGCTATACGTACTCCCTCCATATATATAGAATCAGTTACAATTCAACACTATGAATTTATCATTATGTTACTAATATACAGTTGAATATATTATATCGAACTCACGTTATAATATATTTCTAAGAAATTATGGCTTTAACTCTTCTGCCTCCTGCTGCAACAACCTAGCCTTTTCCAACTTTTCAGCTCTTATCCGTGTACGGTATTCAAAATCTTCCACATCATTACGGATGTTTTTAATGACGGTTTTATCCCTGTCCCGATGGAATATCACTTCCAGCGTATCCAATTGATTGCCTGAAATGCCACCATACATTTTGATAAGGCGATATTTCAAATCATTGTCCGACAAGTCCATGTTCCTCTTGAACTGCCAAGCATTGCCGACCAAAAGAAGCAGAATTATCATAGACATGACAGCCTGCCATAAAAAAGGACGTGAAGTCTTAAAGTCAATAACGTGTGTATGGTTATTCTGGACTTTCAGGCTTTGAATCCGTTGCAGTTCCTCGCTGATTCGTTCCTGTCCGGCAAAGATTCTCTCGTTGGTTGTACTCAATGCCGAATACACTTCATTGATTTCTTTGAACCGCAAATTTATGGCAGCGCGGAGTTTATCCCGTCCTTCCCTGTCGGAAGACAGTCCAAGTTTCAATTCCACTATTTCGGCTTGAAGCCGTTGCAGATTGTCGGAAAGCAGGATAACTCCCTCGTTACTTTCTTCTTCATTAGGTGTTTCAACCGAAGTTATCCGTTCCTTAATTTCGGAACAGAGGTTATATACCGCATCCAGCGTGTGGATGAAATCGTTATTCTCCATTTCTTTCATTTTCGTATCTGTTTTTGAATGATTACCAGTTGATTCTTCTCTTTTTCTTCTTTTTCAAATTCCGCCAAAAGGCTGCTTCCGCATTCTCATCGGCATGGTTGTGTGCAGGGTTGAACAGTCCGCCAAACGCTCCGGCAATGCTTTCCACTACATTACCGCCTGAATTACAGGTATTCTCACGCTGCATTGCAGGTTGGCTGCTGGTCGCTATTCCGATACCTTGTTGGTATTGGCTATTGGTTTCTCCCAACTGCCTGTCTAATTTTGAATAGCTGAAACTCCTGTCAATGTCCGAAGCCTTGAACGTAATGCCGTCTTTGGTAAAGGACAAGCCTTGTATGACATTGCTCCTGCCACTATATTTGAACTCCGCTTTTATCCCCTGCTTGGATAGTTCGGAAAAGAATTGTTTCCAGCTATCGGATTTGGTCAGTAAGTTCTTGACGGCATGGTAAATCTCGTACTTCGTCCTATCGTTCCCTTTCAGACGGTGCATCCTTACCCTGTCCTTGCCTTTGCCGAAATAAAGTCCGTACTTTTCTTTCAATTCCTTGCAGACCTTGACATTCCGATAGCAGTCGTTCCTGTCGCTGATGGTGCGCCCGTTGTTGTCCACCCGGTTGAAAACGATATGGACGTGCGGATGCTTTTGGTCATTGTGCCGGGCGATGATATACTGGGTATCTCTGATTCCCATTTTCTGCATATACTCCTTTGCCAGACTGACAAGCATCTCATCCGTCGTTCTCGAAACGTCCTCGGGCGCATAGCTGAGCGAGATATGTCCCACAGGCTGACGGATATTCGGCTTCATCATCCGCTGGGCTTGAAAGCAGTCCGTTATACTCTGAATGCTGTCCGTCAGTACTCCTTCCGCAGCCAGCAGTCTTGCATCGGGTTTGCCCAATACATAATTGACACAGCCCTTGAATCCCGCTCCCTTACTTATTTTTCCAATCATCGGACAACTGCTTTATGATTTGGACTATCTTTTTCTTCAACATCATCAGTTCGGCTGCCACTCCGGCAAATCCTCCAACATTGGCTTTATGGGCAAGCTGATTGATGTTGTTGGCTTCTCCTGCCAATTTACGAAGTATGTCCGCATCCGCCTTGCTAATGCGCTGAACTACTTTACCCGTTAGCAATACGGAATGTACAAACCTGCTGAGGGAAACGCCTGCATCTTTCCTGCGTTTCTCCACCGCTTGGTATTCAATATCTGTAAATCTTGCGCTGACCACACGCACCTTATTGCGTTTGGTCGGTCGTGGTTGTTGTCTATCTTTTTCCATTCTGAAATTCCTTTTTGGCTGCGACCAACGGGAGCGGACTGTCTTTGCCTTTTGGCAAAGCAAGGTCGGAAATGTATACATTTCCATAACCTTGCTCCCTCAGACAATACACCCCACATCGGTACAGCGGTGATACATAATTGATGTTACAGACTTCGCCCTTTCGATTTCTTGGGCGGTGCAATCTGTACGGTTTTCTTCCCCTGCATGGAGCGTTGCCGGACGAGATACTCGTTCAAGTCTTTACAGTCCTTGTAAGTATGGGATGCGTCACGGACACGGTAGGAATACTCGTTTGCAAGTCTTTGGAAAGCTTCCGTTCCGGCACGGTCATTGTCGAAAAAACAATGGATGCGCTCATAGACCGCCAACCCGTCAATCACCTTGCGGAGATTGGAAACCGAGTTCAATATGATATAGTCCTGCCAGTCCAGACACGGTATCTTGGGACACTTCTCCGTCCGTATGGTCAGAAACGAGAGATAGTCCATAAATCCCTCGAACACGAAACAGGTATCATTCCTTCTGCCTTCATGCCGGATATGGGTGATATCTTTCGGCGCGATGCAGCCCTTGAAGTATCGGTTGCGTATCTCGTAACCTCCATTCATATTCCGAAAACCGATGGCAAAATAACGCTTGCCGTTGTTCTCGAAATGTACCTCATTGCATTCTCTTTTCGCCAGTTCCAAGTTTATTTCCCTGCCTTGCAGATAAGAAAGCAGGACGGGAGAATCAAGTTTCCTTACTTCCATACGCTGAAAATTCGGCTCTGTGGAGGACTGCTTCCGAAAAGAGAAAGACACGGGGCTGATGTGCGGTGTCTGTTCCGCAATCCGTTGCAGCAGGTATGGAACGTAGACAGAACAGTAGAGCTCTGAAGCCAGTGCGATGATGTTGCCACCTTGTCCCAGTCCGAAGTCATACCATTTATTGATTTCGGTATTCACCTTGAAAGACGCTTCGGTCTCTTCCCGAAACGGTGATTTGTCCATAGGTTCACTCCCTGTTGTTTGACAGGAGCATAACCCAAACTGTGCAGATAATCCGCCAGCCTTATATTCTTAGCTTCTTCGATAGTCATTTTCTATACGGATTTGATAGTGAGTAAAAAGCGTTGAATTGTTGAGAGTATCTTGTATCAAGTTGGAAGACAAAGCGGTACCCCCTCAACAGCGGCTCAACAAATGCCTGTGAAAAGAGAAACTATTATTTTTCTTTTCAACAGCGCATCTTGAATGTTGAGCGTTTGTTGAGAATACTACAAGTTAAGTATCAACAGATTACTTCCTTGTTTCAACAATTCAACAAAATAATCAGAGTTCGTCTAGCAAAGTCCTGCTGACGGTGTAAAAGCGTCCCACCCTCTTGATAGGTGCAAATCTGCGTTCCTTATTGTATGCAAACTGGTAGGAAGTATAGGTCAGCCCGTTGGGGGCAGGTGTCAGTTTCCAGCTTTCCGTAACGATTCTGCGCAGTTGGTGCTTTTCGATTTTAACGCCCGAAAGATTCAGCAGGTTAAGCAGGTCGTTCAGGCAAAAAGAGAAACTTTCAATTTCCATGTTGTCCATTATCTCCCTTATCAGCTCCATTGCCTCCACTTCGTGCTTGCCACGGTTACATCGGATAATCCTCTGCAAAGTCGGAGTTTCCGTCAGCTTCGGGGAAAACCACATGCGGCTTTCCTGCCGGGTGGTCAGTTTTCGATGTTGGAGAAAATAAAGGAAAGCCGGAATTTCCGCTGTCAGCTTTTGCAGAAAGTTCGTATCGTCACTTTCAAGGCGGTAGATTTTCCGTACCCAATAGCGTGTCTCGCCCGGGTCAATGATGACGGGCAGGCTCTCGTTATTGGAGCAAAGCACGAACTTGGCGAAGAAAGCAATCTCGTCACGGTCTTTGCCTTTGGCTTCCACCTTGTAGGAAAGCGTGGTGCTCAAATTCTTCAGCCTTTCGCTGTCCTCCCTGCGGTTCAAAAGTACATGTTCTTTGGTAAAATATTCACGTTTCAATGTCAGAGCACGAATTATCTTGTCATACCCATATGCGATACAACCGTCCAACAGTTTCTGTATCTCCCTGAAGTTTTTCTCTCTGCAATCTTCCATAGCCGTAATTGTCTAATCGTTATTTCGCAAAGATAAAGAAGTTGCCCATTCAATCTCATAAAAAGGAAAGAAAAAAGAGGGAAATAGGAAGATTTGCCAAGTAACTATTCAGCGATTAGTCATGTTAAAACGATTATTCTTTTGCCGGAAGTATATCATATTGCCGGAATACATGATAATAAAGAGATAAATAGAAAGTTTGAGTTGCTATTTTGGGTTATTTTTTCTAACAGCTCGTCTGCTTTCCTTATACAAACAGTTGATTTTCAGGTATATTCAATCGCTGAATAGTTACTTTGCCAAGAGAAAGAGTTAATAAACAATAAATATATCGGTTGAAAAACCATGAAAGTACACTTTTCTTTGTTTTCGTCAGAAAGTACACGTTTAGTACGCCTTATAAAAAGCGAAAATCCTGATAATCAGGTGATTATCAGGATTTATTCGTACCCAGACCCGGGGTCGAACCGGGATGGAAGTGAATCCACTGGTGTTTGAGACCAGCGCGTCTACCGATTCCGCCATCTGGGCATGTTTGACTTCTCAAATGCGGTGCAAAGATACAGCTTTTTTCTAAACCTGCAATACTTTTCCTAAAAAAAGGCGAAAAAAACGATAAAACCTGCTTGAATCATTCCTTGTTTGTAAAATATGCAGTACATTAGCAGAAACTTTTAAAATCAATAGCATGGTAACCAATAAGGATAATTTCTGTGTAATTATGGGCGGAGGAATCGGCAGCCGTTTCTGGCCATTCAGCCGCAAGACACTTCCAAAACAGTTTCTGGATTTCTTCGGTACAGGACGTTCCTTGCTGCAGCAAACCTTCGACCGCTTCAAGCAGGTAATCCCCATGGAAAATATACTTATCGTAACAAATGACTTGTATGCCGACCTTGTAAAAGAACAGCTTCCCGAACTTAAACCCGAACAGATTCTACTGGAGCCGACACGCAGGAATACAGCCCCCTGCATTGCGTGGGCTTCCTATCATATCCGCGCCTTGAATCCGAACGCCAATATAGTGGTAGCTCCTTCGGACCACTTAATCCTGAAGGAAGGCGAATTTCTGGCAGCTATCGAAAAAGGGCTGGACTTCGTTTCCCAATCGGACAATCTGCTGACACTCGGCATCAAGCCCAACCGTCCGGAAACCGGATATGGCTATATACAAATAGCCGAAGCCGCCGGTGATAATTTCTACAAGGTAAAAACCTTCACTGAAAAGCCCGAACTAGAACTGGCAAAAGTATTCGTGGAAAGTGGAGAATTCTATTGGAACTCTGGTCTGTTCATGTGGAACGTAAATACCATCATCAAGGCAAACGAAGCCCTGCTGCCCGAGCTGACTTCCAAACTGGCCCCCGGCAAAGATGTGTATGGAACAGTCCAAGAGAAACAATTCATTGATGAGAACTTCCCTGCTTGCCCCAATGTCTCCATAGACTTCGGCATCATGGAAAAGGCAGACAATGTATATGTGTCATTAGGCGATTTCGGCTGGTCTGATTTAGGAACCTGGGGGTCTTTGTATGATTTGTCTCCCAAAGATGAAGCAGGCAATGTAGCCTTAAAATGTAAATCCCTCATCTATAATAGCAAAGACAATATCGTGGTGCTGCCCGACAACAAACTTGCAGTTATCGACGGTTTGGAAGGTTATCTCATAGCCGAGTCGGACAATGTATTACTGATTTGCAAGAAAGATGAAGAACATACCATCCGCAAATATGTGAATGATGCCCAGATAAAACTGGGAGAGGAATACATTTAAATTAAAAATTAAAGGATAGGTGCCGAAGGCAAAAAAATAGCGGGAGCTGGATGAAGTCCAACTCCCGCTTCCGTTTATTTAGGGGAGGAAAATAAACCGATTAAAGCACTGCACGGATAGCTTCTGCCACAGCCTTGAATTCTTCGTCCGTCAGTTTCAGTTTGGGATTGGAGAAAAGCATATCTTTTTCGTTCTGCATAGGAATCAAATGTATGTGCGCATGAGGCACTTCCAGCCCCAATACCGCTTCTCCTACCTTTCTACACGGAAAGGCCTTGCCGATGGCAAGTGCCACTCTCTTGGCGAAAACATGCATCGCCGCCAAATCCTCATCGTTCAAATCGAAGATATAATCCACTTCCTGCTTGGGAATGACCAATGTATGACCTTTTACCAACGGATTGATGTCAAGGAACGCAAAGAATCTGTCATCCTCCGCCACCTTGTAGCAAGGTATTTCACCTGCGATAATTCTACTGAATATTGTTGCCATAGCTATAAATTATAAAATAAGGCAAGCCCGTATGCGGACCTGCCTTCCTTTAAAAGGATATGTTCACTACTTCCAGGTTAATCATGCCCTGCGGAACTTTAATTTCTGCGATGTCACCTACTTTCTTGCCAAGCAGACCTTGTGCAATCGGAGTATTGACGGAAATCTTTCCTTCCTTCAGATTGGCTTCACTTTCGGAAACGATAGTATAAACCATCTTCATGCCATTCTTCACGTTCTTAAGCTCTACCTTATTGAGAATCTGTACAGAATCGGTTTTCAACTTCGACTCATCAATAATCTTAGCGTCGGCAATGGTCAGCTTCAAGTTGTTAATTTTCATCTCAAGCATACCTTGAGCTTCCTTGGCAGCGTCATACTCTGCATTTTCCGACAAATCACCTTTGTCACGCGCTTCGGCAATGGCAGCCGATATTTTGGGACGTTCCACCGTCTCCAGGTGTTTCAATTCGGCCATCAATTTCTTGTAGCCGTCTTCTGACATATAAGCCATACTTTTTCCTCCTTAAATGTTATGTTAGTTTTTAATGGTACTATAAACAAAAAAGAATTCCAACATGGTCAGCATGCTGGAACCCTCTTTCCGATTTTCCTTTGCAAAGATAGCCTTTTATACAATGCGTGTCAAGCATAAAAGGCTGCTTTGTAACATATTTAAACGAAAACTTCTTATTTATAACATGTTACAGCAATGCTTTCACTGCCGCCTCCAGGTCTTTAATGCTCTCTCCACGGGCACTCAACTCATTGTTCTTGTTGACCAGGAACACAGAAGGCACATTCTTCACATTATAAGAAGCCGCTATAGACGAATAAATTCCATTGCCGTCGCGCACACAAATCCAAGGTAGATTGTCGGCAGTTGTTTTCCAATAGTGCTCGTCTGCATCCAGAGAAACCTGATAGATTTCCAATCCCTGGGCGGCATACTTGTCGTACAAGTCGCGCAACATATAATTATGTGTAGCAGAAACGGCACTCTGATAAACAGTGAAGTCCACAATAACAGCCTTGCCCTTCAGTTCGCTCAACTTACGTGTATTGCCCTTCATGTCACGCAGGTTAATGTCGATGATGCCGGTTTCGGAAATTGCCTCTTCGGGGATTTCCACCACCTTCTGCTGCGGAGTACGGGTATTCTTCATTCCCTTTATCACAATATTGTAGAGGTTCTTGGAGCGGTCGGCATCCGGATAATAATTGTTCAGGCTGGTTGCCACGGCTGCAAAACACTTAATGTCTTCCTTATTGTTCAGAGGGTCGAAAATCAAATAATTATTCAACTTCTGGAACAAGGCGAAATAGGCAGCAGCCGTATTGGGAGCGGCAAAAATATAGCTGATTTTCACTTCATCCTTATAGTTCTTCAATAAAGAGGCAAGACTGTCCTCAAAAACATCGGCACCTATCTTATGTGCCTGCACCGACTGCAGCAATGCATTCACATTATCTTGAAGCTTCATCTGCTTCAGCGTCAAGTCCTTTATCTTCGAGCTATTCGGAGAACCTTCCACTGTATAGGCAGTGGCGAAATCGGTATAAGGTGCCTTTACCAAAACCGTTTCCGTCGAATCTACCGAGAAATTAATAACCTTGTCGTCTACCCGCAGACGGTAAAATTCCGGAGACACCGGACGTACCTGCTTGAAGTGGAAAGAGCCATCCCCTTCCAGTTTTACAGAATCCAAAGGAACAATACCTTCCAATGCCGAGGCTTCCAAATAAAGCATCTTGCCGTCGGCATCAGACACTTCACCCTCTACTTTGAATTTCGGTTCGGAATTACATGCACCCAATGCTATTGCAGCAAGTGCCATAAAAAAGATTTTCTTCATATCGTATCTTCAGTTTTGTTTTGCAAACGTGCCTGCAAATATACTTCTTTTCAAGTTCAGTCAAAGCATTTTCCCTCGTTCTTCCATATAGAAAACTGCAAAAAACAACTAAATACAAACTTTTTATCTCATTCCCACCATTTTACATGAATAAATTATGTATCTTTGCACGAATTTTGAAAGAAAATTAGATATAAAACATTTTTTATGATTAACCCAATTGTTAAGACGATCGAGCTTCCTGATGGCAGAACCATCACGCTCGAAACGGGAAAGCTGGCAAAACAGGCAGACGGTTCTGTAATGCTTCGTATGGGCAACACCATGCTTTTAGCTACTGTTTGTGCCGCCAAGGACGCAGTTCCCGGAACAGATTTCATGCCATTACAGGTAGAGTACAAAGAAAAATTCTCCGCATTCGGACGTTTCCCCGGCGGTTTCACAAAGCGCGAAGGACGCGCTTCTGACTACGAAATCCTCACTTGCCGCCTCGTTGACCGTGCTCTCCGCCCCTTATTCCCTGATAATTTCCATGCAGAGGTATACGTAAACATCATTCTTTTCTCAGCAGACGGCGTAGATATGCCCGACGCTCTGGCCGGACTCGCAGCTTCTGCCGCACTTGCAGTTTCAGATATCCCCTTCAACGGACCTATTTCCGAAGTACGCGTAGCACGCATCAACGGACAATTCGTCATCAACCCTACCTTCGAACAACTAGAACAAGCCGATATGGACTTGATGGTGGGCGCCACTTATGAAAACATCATGATGGTGGAAGGCGAAATGGACGAGGTTTCCGAGCAGGACTTGCTGGAAGCGATGAAGGCCGCACACGAAGCCATTAAGATTCAGTGCAAGGCACAGATGGAACTGGCAGAAGAAGTAGGCTCTACCGTGAAACGCGAATATTGCCACGAAGTGAACGACGAAGAACTCCGTAAGGCCGTTCACGACGCTTGCTACGACAAGGCTTATGCCATTGCCGCTTCCGGAAACAAGAACAAGCACGAACGCATGGATGCTTTCGATGCCATCCGCGAAGAATTCAAGGCACAGTTCTCCGAAGAAGAACTGGAAGAAAAGGCAGCCCTCATCGACCGTTACTATCACGATGTGGAAAAAGAGGCGATGCGCCGTTCCATTCTGGACGAAGGCAAGCGCCTTGACGGACGTAAGACGACCGAAATCCGTCCTATCTGGTGTGAGACCAGCTACCTGCCCGGCCCTCACGGTTCCGCTATCTTTACACGTGGCGAAACACAGTCTTTGTCTACTGTGACTTTAGGCACCAAGTTGGACGAGAAGATTATCGACGACGTATTGGAACACGGAAAAGAACGTTTCCTTCTGCACTACAACTTCCCTCCGTTCTCTACGGGCGAAGCCAAGGCACAGCGCGGTGTAGGCCGTCGTGAAATCGGCCACGGCCATCTGGCATGGCGTGCATTGAAGGGTCAGATTCCTGCAAACTATCCGTATGTAGTACGCGTGGTATCCGATATCCTCGAATCAAACGGTTCTTCTTCCATGGCTACCGTATGTGCCGGAACTCTGGCATTGATGGATGCAGGTGTGAAAATCAAGAAACCGGTATCAGGTATCGCCATGGGATTGATTAAGAATGCAGGCGAAGACAAATATGCCGTATTGTCCGATATCCTCGGTGATGAGGACCACTTGGGCGACATGGACTTCAAGGTGACCGGAACAAAAGACGGTATCACCGCCACTCAGATGGACATCAAAGTGGACGGTCTGTCATACGAAATCCTCGAAAAGGCATTGCTGCAGGCTAAAGAAGGCCGCGAATATATCTTGGGCAAAATCACCGAGTGCATTGCCGAGCCTCGCGAAGACCTGAAACCTCACGCTCCGCGTATCGAGACAATGACCATTCCCAAGGAATTCATCGGTGCTGTCATCGGCCCTGGTGGAAAGATTATCCAAGGTATGCAGGAAGAAACCGGTGCTACCATTACTATTGAAGAAGTGGACAACATCGGTAGAATCGAAATCGCCGGTACCAACAAGAAGAGCATCGATGATGCTATGCGTATCATCAAAGGGATTGTAGCTGTCCCCGAAGTAGGCGAAGTCTACAAAGGCAAGGTACGCTCCATTATGCCTTACGGTGCATTCGTTGAATTCCTGCCGGGTAAGGACGGCTTGCTCCATATCTCCGAAATCGACTGGAAACGTCTGGAAACAGTAGAAGAAGCCGGTATCAAGGAAGGTGATGAAATTGACGTAAAACTTCTCGACATCGACCCGAAGACCGGAAAATTTAAGCTGTCACGCAAAGTATTGCTTCCGAGACCGGAAAGACAAGAAAGACCGGAAAAGAAATAAGAAATCTCTTATTCTTTAAGTATATAAAGCCTGGTGGAACCCCATCAGGCTTTCTTTTTGTCAATACTGCCAGAAATGGCTCTGAAAAAACAAGGCATAATGCTTGCATATTCCAAAAAGATTATGTTTTTTTGCTATGTAAAGCCTTATATTCCATAAAGAACCTCAATTAATGTCCGGTTTAAGGAGCCTACATACTATGAATCTTTTCTCACGCTTTTTCCAGGAAAACCAAGAAAAGTTTTTGGCTTTTGCTTATTCTTATCTCAGGGATAAAGCAGAAGCGGAAGACGTTGTGATGGAATCCATGATTGCCTTATGGGAAAACCGAGACCGCTGGGAAGAAAACAGTAACCTGCATGCCCTGCTGCTGACCATCATAAAGAACAAAGCCCTGCACGTACTCGAGCACAAGCAGGTGCGTCTGCGAGCGGAAGAAACCATCAGCAGCCACAACCTGCGCGAACTGGACTTACGCATCTCCACCTTGAAAGCCTGCGAACCGGACCAGATATTCAACACGGAAATACAGCATATCGTAAATAAGACCTTACAGGAAATGCCCGAGCAAAGCCGGAAGATATTCATGTTGAGCCGATACCAGAACCTGGCAAACAAGCAGATTGCCGATAGTCTGGACATATCACTTAAAACCGTAGAGGCACACATCACCAAAGTGCTGCGGATTCTCCGGCTGAGACTGAAAGATTATCTTGTTACCATACTCATAATATTAATATCCTAAAAAATGCTTCTACGGAATAGGGTTACCGCCCACTTTCCGGTTATATATACAAAAGGTAAAAAGAGCACGTTTTAGAAAAGAAATAAATTATTGACAATGAACCAAGAGCTATTATATAAATATTTCAAAGGTATTACTTCCGTTGAAGAAGAAAAGATGATACTCGACTGGATAGACGCCTCGGATGAAAACCGGAACATCTTCCTGAAAGAGCGCATGATATACGACATTTCTTTGTTCTCGGACAAGCAGGGAAACAATGAAAAGAAAACGGTGCGCATCATGCCGATGCTCCGCTGGACGGCCCGTATAGCCGCCGTCACCATTGTCGCCATTGCCGGTTATTTCATCACCTCCGACTTTTTATATAACAAGGAGGTGCAGTTGCAAACAGTCACTGTGCCTGCCGGACAACGGGCCCAAATTACCCTCGCCGATGGAACACGCGTATGGCTGAACTCCAAGTCCACCATGAAATATGCCGCCAACTTCGGACGCAACGAACGAAATGTGGAATTGGACGGAGAGGCCTACTTTGAAGTAGCCAAAAACAAGAATATCCCATTCTATGTACATACAGAAACGAACAAGGTAAAAGTTGTAGGAACGAGTTTCAACGTCTGTGCCTACAGTGGGAGCCATGAGTTCGGAACCACATTGGTGGAAGGTATCGTCGATATCTATCCGGCCAACAGCAGCCAGATAATCACCAGGTTGCAGAAAGACGAGGTATTTCTCAATGAAAACGGAAAATGTAGAAAGGCCGTCCTTCCTTCCTATGAATATCTACGCTGGAAAGAGGGACTATACTGTTTTGACGACGCTCCATTCAGCGGTATCCTCGGTAGACTGGAGAAATACTATAATGTAAAGATAACCGTTGCCAGTCCTCAACTGCTGAACTACGGCAGCTTTACCGGCAAGTTCAGAGAGCAGGACGGCATCGAACATATACTGCGGACCATCTCGAAAGACCATCCTTTCAAGTTCCGCATCAACGAAGAAAAGGATTCAATTGTTATATATGAGTAAGAAAAAAAGATCGGAAAGTACCCCCATACTTTCCGATCCGAAACAGTCAAAAATCGACCTTAATCAATTTATTAACTTAACACAGTGACAAAGATATGAGAAAAATTTTGTTGATGAGGCTTTTTTATCTAAAAAAATTAGATTTTAAGCAATTATTGCAAACCTATGAAAATCACATTATTCCTTCTCCTGTTTGTTATATTTCAGGTATACAGCGGGAACTGCTACTCTCAGAATGCCAGGGTCAGCATTCAAAATGCCCGGCTGAGGGTAGGGCAAGTTCTCGAGCAAATTGAATCGCAAACAGAATACTTATTTGTATATAACAAACAGAACGTCGATGTACGCCGTACCGTCGACATCAATGCAAGCAACCAAACTGTTTCCGAAGTACTTGACCAAATGTTCAAAGGGACAGACATCAAGTATGTGATGGAAGGCAAAAACATCGTTTTAACCAAAAACAGCAGGAGTGTTGAGGATAAGACAGACACTCTGCAGGAAATGGCTATTGTAAGAGGAAAGGTGACGGACTCCAAAGGCGAACCGATTATCGGTGCCAACATTCTTGAAAAAGGGACCGCCAATGGTGTTATCACCAATACCGAAGGAGAATTTAG
>OHQX01000586.1_pt1 | contig 15390 bp, 9 predicted proteins | sample 1578251 | NCBI WGS metagenome assembly OHQX01 (sample SAMEA3879507, study PRJEB24766) | human gut metagenome | biome: human-associated habitat; feature: feces | place: USA | collected 1985/1987
TATCGGCAAACGGTATTTTTTTTGATTTTTCATTCTACTACTCAGATCGTAATAAGATAGATATAATCTTTTTATTGATGTATATTATTGATTATCATGATTTTATTGTTTTGATTACCAAGTTCTAGAGCGACTTATTCTAATCGGTCAATTACGACTATATTTCTTAATAATTATTTATGATAATGCGAAATTGTAGGCCGCCTCCGGGCAGTGATTAAATTTTTATTATCGTTTCTTCAGCATAGATCAGAACAGTGCTGAAGAGAGATTGAATTCATTAAAAATTTCAATACCCCCAAGAAAAACAAATGAATGATAACAGTCAAACACAACTATATATATTCCTAAACTTACTAAATATTAAGATAAAGCATACACACCCAAAAACAAACGTATTAGAGTAAAAATGCACATCTTATTTCTACCACATTATCATAATGCCTAGATATAGAATAGTAAGTTTTCTACTTATTCATATTAACCCAACTAATTATTAACCTTTAATCACAGAAAAACAATGCAAAAAAGAACTATTTTTTTGACATTTTTTGCCGCCGTATTTGTCTATCTGACTTCATGTTCGGATAGTAAGAATATAGGAAGTGCAGTATTCAATCCGGATCAACCTATTGAGGTGACCGGATTTTATCCGGATTCCGGTGGGATCGCTACCCCTATGATCGTCGAAGGCAGCAACTTCGGATCAGACACTACCAATCTGAAAGTTTATTTCGAAGATGCGGATGGGATAAAGCACCAGGCGGGCTTGGTGAGTTCAAATGGTAACAAAATCTACTTGTATGTTCCTTCGGGACTGACGTACAAGAAAGAAATGAATCTTCTTGTTGCCCGAACAATGCCCGACGGAACAGAATATGAAGGACAAGCCGGAAGGCAATTTATCTACAAGACGCAGACGAGCGTGACTACCGTTGTAGGACAAGCTTCGCCGGACGCTAACCAGCCTACGGTAGGAGGAGACATCGCTACTTCTACATTGTCGGCGCCCAACTACATTAGTCTGGATGACGAGGATAATATCTTTATCACCGAACGCCACGTATGGCACGGAGGAAACAATTATCCATCTGTAACCTGTCAAAATGATAAAGGAGCGCAGTCTAACGGAAATATTGTCATGGCTTCCATTAAGAGTAATTCTGTGCTGGTACTTCAGTATGGTACGTCAGCCATCCTGAATGCTCCTGCTTTTTCGGACCTGGATGGTACGATGTACGCTCCTGAAGATGGCGGTATGGGATATTATTCTTTGGCCAAAAGCGTGAGCTATGCGCCGCGCCGCCTGACGGTGCTGCTGAATGATGAAACTAAAGACGTTGCCGATGGTAACTATAAGCACTGCTTTGTAGTGAATAAGCTGGATCATTACATTTATACAGTGATGGTTAAGGGACAACTGGTGCGGATAAAACCGAACACCCGTACTTGTGAACTCCTACTCAAGAAAGTCGGAACTTCTACCAGACCTGATGCATGTGACTCATACCTTGCTTTCAGCCCTGTCAAAGGACAGGAAAATATGCTTTATGTCGCGATGGCAGAAGGAAATCAGATATGGCGAGTGGATGTGGGAAATCTGGAAGGTAAAGACAAAAACACCTATCCCGGTGAAGGTTATGCCGGAAAGGCCATATTGGAAGGACAGGTAGCAGGAGCAGGATGGGAAGACGGTTTGCTGAGGAATGCCAAGTTTGATAATCCCCATCAAATCTGCTTTACCGAAGACGGTAAATTGTATATCGCTGATTGTGGTAACAATTGTATACGAGTAATCGATACCAAATTGCCCTTGGATAGAGCTATGGTAACTACTCCTATCGGACTTCCGGGCATGAAGGGCTATAAAGACGGCGGTCCGGATATCGCGTTGTTCAATCATCCGTTCGGTGTAGCTGTTAGTGCCGACGGACAAATTGTATATGTCGCAGATACCGGAAATAAAGTGATTCGTAAATTGTCTATACAATAACCTTTGATAATACATATATGAAAAAAAATCTTTTATTGATTGTACTGCTTATGACATTGATTCCATTGGCAGGCTACAGTCAGAACGAAACGAGTACACAGTTTACAGTGGCAGGCGAGATCCGCCATCAGCAATATTTCCGGTGAGACCACTGAGGTCACACAGATGGCTGTTTATGTAAAGAACGAACCGGGAGTCGGCGTAGTAGCGGATCTGGACGGAAAGTTCAAGATAAAAGTAACGAAAAACGCTACACTGATATTCCAGTCAGTGGGTATGAAGAATGTCGAGATGCTGATTACCAAAAACGAAGAAAAGCTTAAGATCGTCATGAAAGAAGACGAGACTAAGATTGACGAAGTAGTGGTAACGGGTATGAGTTCCCAGAAAAAAGTATCTGTGGTAGGTGCCATCACCACCATTGACGTTGCGCAGCTAAAAACTCCCGCCACTTCCCTCAATAATATGATCGGAGGTCGAATGGCAGGTGTTATCACTATGCAGAGTTCGGGTGAACCGGGCAAAAATATCTCCAACTTCTGGATTCGCGGTATCAGTACTTTCGGAGCCAGCAGTGGAGCCTTAGTACTGATCGATGGTCTCGAAGGAAGATTGGAAGATATTGATACCGACGACGTTGAATCGTTCAGTATCCTGAAAGATGCCGCAGCAACGGCTGTCTACGGAACACGCGGAGCAAATGGCGTGGTATTGGTGACTACCAAACGTGGTACCAGTGGAAAATTAGAGGTGACCGGACGTGCTACGATGAAAATATCACATATCAAACGTCTGCCCGAATACCTGGGAGCATATGATTACGCACTCCTTGCCAATGAAGCCAGAGCGATGTCTGGGGAAGACGATCTGTACACCCGTCTTGAACTGGATCTGATCAAAAACAGGCTGGACCCGGATCTTTATCCGGATGTAAACTGGATAGATGAAATCATGAAAAGGAATTCTATTCAGCAGAACTACTATGTCAGTGCTAAAGGAGGAGGTGACGTTGCCAGATACTTCTTGTCGCTGGGGTATCAGGATGAAGGAGCCGCCTATCGCCAAGAGGAAAATCTGTTTAAAAAGCCATTGAGCGTAAACAAGCTGAATTATCGTGCCAATATCGATATGAATTTGACCAAGACGACCCAGCTATACTTCGGTGTAGATGGATATGTCAATTCTTATGTCAGTCCGGGCGGAGGGAACACAGATCTGGTATGGTCAGCCGTCCAGCAGTTGACCCCCCTTCTGTTTCCGGTCACTTACTCTGACGGCACGCTGCCCGTATATGGCGGATCACGTGAATTGGCTTCTCCATATGTTATGCTGAATAATACCGGATACATGCAAAGCGAGGACAACCGAAACATGCTGACGCTGAAGCTGACGCAAGAATTCGGAGGATTTCTGAAAGGACTGACGATGTCGGTACAAGCGATGACGGAACATATCGGCTACTTCAGCGAATACCGCAGGATTTGGCCCGACCTCTACCGTGCTACCGGACGAACCGCACAGGGAGTCTTGATTAAAGCGCTGCGCTCAGCACAATCAAGTATGGCATACGGAAGTGGCGAAAACTCTTACAGGCAATACTATATGGAGGCGAAAGCCAACTGGAACCGGTCGTTCGGAGACCATACCTTTGGCGCGTTGCTCGAATACTATATGAAAGATGAGAAAAACTCTCTATGGGGCAAATATGATGATTTAGGTATCGCCAGCATCCCCAAACGCCATCAGAACCTTTCCGGACGTATCTCCTATGACTATAAAAACCGTTATTTCATCGATGCGAATTTCGGTTATACAGGTTCTGCACAGTTCAAAAAAGGAGAACAGTTCGGTTTCTTTCCTTCCATTGCCGCAGGATGGGTTCCTTCCTCTTATGCATGGTGGACAGAGAAACTACCTTGGTTTACGTTCCTCAAAATTCGCGGCTCTTACGGTATCGTAGGTAACGACCAGATTGTTTCTACCAACGATTATACCGGCCAGGGACGCTTCCCTTACCTGACCCTGATAGACAATCATGCCGGATCTGCTTGGGGATATCGTTATGCGGGTATCACAGAAACCCATACCGGAGCCGACAATTTGAAATGGGAAGTAGCAAAGAAGGCGAATCTTGGTATCGATGCCAAGTTCTTTCACGACAAGTTGTCCCTGACAGTCGACATATTCCGGGATACTCGTGACCACATCTTCCAGGACCGTGTGACGTTACCTTCTTACGTAGGTATGGTGACTTATCCGAAGTCGAATGTCGGACGTATGCACAGTGTAGGATCGGACGGAAATATTGAGTTTTTCCATACTATTAATAAGGATATGAGTTTTACGGTTCGTGCCAATTATACATTCTCACAAAATATCATCGACTATTTTGAAGAGAATAAATTACCTTACGACTATCTCAGTGTGACCGGCAGACCCTTTAACATCTTACGCGGATATATCTCCGAGGGACTATTCGCCAGCAAAGATGAGATCAATACCAGCCCCGATCAAAGCGGATTCGGAAAGATACGCCCGGGCGACATCAAATATCGCGATGTCAACGGCGATGGTATTATCAATGAAGACGATAAGGTGCCATTGTCTTATTCCAACCAGTTACCAAGAGTGATGTATGGATTCGGTGGTGACTTCCAGTGGAAAGATCTGACTGTTAGTGTCTTGTTCAAAGGTTCCGCCAAGGTAGACTACTATCGTGCAGGGCTTGGAAACGACAACGGATGGATTCCGTTCTATAATGGAGACTTGGGAAATGTGATCAAACTAGCCAACAATCCCAAGAACAGATGGACGCCCGCATGGTATTCGGGAACTACTGAAACGGAAAATCCGAATGCTGAATTTCCACGTCTCTCTTACGGAGGTAATAAGAACAATTCTCAATTGTCCTCCTTCTGGAGGCGGAACGGTTCTTTCCTGCGCCTTCAGGAAGTTAGCTTGCGATACAGCCTGAAACATCTGCCATGGATTAAAGCGGTAGGATTGTCTTCCGTCGATCTGGAATTTGTGGCGAATAACCTGTGCACTTTCGACAATGTGAAATATTTCGATCCCGAACAAGCATCGGCAAATGGTGCTGTCTATCCGATACCTGCTACCTATTCATTCCAGGTATACTTAAGATTCTAATCACATAACATTGAAAAATTTATGAAAAATCGAATTAAAATACTTTTGGGAGCCGTGATCGGCAGTTCTTTGCTGCTCAGTTCCTGCAATTTTCTGGATGTAGACAATTATTTTCAGGCTACATTCAAGGAAGATTCCATTTTCCACAGCATGAAAAATGCCGAAGGATACCTTTGGAACACCCCGACCCGTTTTCCCGATGCGGGTGCCATTTGGGGAAACTCATGGAATCCGGGAGAAACTGCCTCGGACGAGATTGCCGTCAGATGGCAGACCAACGAGTTTTGGGGAGCGCAATTCAGTGTTGGTACTGTCAACGGAAGAAACCTGCGGCAGGATATATGGTATAGCATGTATGTAGTAGTGGCAAGATGTAACCGGATGCTGGAAAATATCGATAAAGTGTCTGATATGACAGAAGCCGACAGAAGACGTTACATCGGATACGTACACTTTATGCGCGGTTATGCCTACTACCATTTACTGATGAACTACGGTCCGTTGCTCATTGTCGGAGACGAAGTACTAGGTACTTCCGAATCTGCGGAATACTATGACAGGGAACGGTCTACATACGATGAATCGGTGGATTATATTTGCAATGAATTCAAGCTTGCCACACAAGGTATTTATGGACCGACCGAGCAGAGTATCAGCTATTCCGACCGTCCTACCAAGGGGGCAGCTTTAGCGTTGATTGCCCGTCTGCGCCTGTTCCAAGCTTCTCCGTTGTTCAATGGCGGTGATGCCGCCCGCCTGTGCTTTAGCAATTGGAAGCGCAAAAGCGACGGTGCCGATTACGTAAACCAGACTTATGATCCCGACCGTTGGGCGGTAGCAGCCGCTGCCGCAAAGCAAGTGATCAATATGGAATACTATTCACTGTTCACAGTGGCACCGGACAATCAATACCCTTATCCGTTGGCAGATAATGTTCCTACGGCTCCTTTCCCCGATGGTGCGGGTGGTATCGACCCTTACCATTCTTTTGCCGATATGTTCAACGGTGAAGGTATTATTCAAACCAATAAAGAGTTTATCTGGGCAATGGCATCCCAAAATGTGACTAATTACACGCACCACTCGTTCCCTGTTAAATTCGGAGGCTGGGGCGGCATGTCCGTACCTCAGAGAGTGGTCGATTGCTTCCTGATGATGGATGGCAGAGACATCCACAATGCATCGGCAGACTATCCGTATGTAGCGGATCTCAGCCAGACAATAGGTACGAATAAAGTGCTGGGAAACTATCAGTTGAGAGGTGATGTTCCGAAGATGTATGACAACCGTTCGGCACGTTTCTATGCTTCCATCGGATTTCCCGGACGCTTGTGGACTATGAGTTCCGCTTCTTCCGACGCAACCTATGTCAACCAGCAGTTCTGGTATTCTCATGATGATACGCAAGCCGGGTTGGCCGGTGCGGGAAATAACGTCAATGATTACAATATCAGCGGCTACACTCCCGTCAAGTTTGTCCATCCTGACGATTCATGGTCGAGCGGAAAAGGAAGTGTGAAAGGCGCATTTGTTACTCAGCCTAAACCGTTTGCCATCATCCGTTATGCCGAAGTACTCCTTGAATATGTAGAAGCGTTGAACCGGGTGACGGGTACGGTCACCGTTACTACTCCTGATATGACAGGTACGGATGTCGAAGTGACTGTCAGCCGTGATATTCAGGAAATGGCTAAATACTTCAATATGATCCGCTATCGTGTCGGATTACCCGGTCCGGCTTTGGGTGACTTCAACGAGGTGGAGAGATTTGAGCAGATCATCCGTAATGAACGACAAGTGGAACTTTTCAACGAAGGCTACCGCTATTTCGATACCCGTAGATGGGGTACTTACCTTACCGAGGATGCCAATACGTCTAACTGGCAGGGATTGGATGTACAAAAAGACCGTACGGACGTCGCCGGCAATCCGGGATTCTGGAACATCGTGACCATTGACCAACAGAATATCCGCGATCGCGTCGCACTGCCCAAAATGGTATTTATGCCGATCAGTCACTCTGAATTACTGAAAGTACCTTCCATGGACCAGAATCCGGGATGGGACAGATAATGAAAAACAAGAATAACAGAAAGATAATATGAAAAAGATATTAACTATAATTCTTTGCTCTGCTTTGGTTATGATAAGTGGTTGCGATAAGTATGATTTCGATCAGGAACAGTTCCGCAAAGAAGTAAATTTACTCAGTAATTCCAACTTGGTATATGATCGCCAGGTAGCTGAGTTGCAGCAGGGAGGAGATACCCTTTTCGTGGTAGCTTCGTTGAGTGGATCGCAGGCTACCGACGAACCGGTAACAGTGGTGCTGCAACATTCCGATACACTGTTGAGGGCTTACAACAAATCCAATTTTGATATCAATAAAGCCCGTTTTGCAAAGTACTTGCCGGAAGAATGCTATGAATTTCCGACGATGGAAATGAACATTTCCGCCGGCTCTTCCAAGGCTATGTTTCCGGTGTATCTGAAAAATCTGGAAAAGATTTCACCCGACTCCATCTATTTTCTCGAATATAAGATAGATTCATTGAGAACACCGGACTGTAATCCGAAAAAGAGGCACGTGCTGCTTCGTATCCACAAGGAGAATTACTATGCGTCCACGCAGACGGCAACTTACTACAATTACACCAGTAGTACGGTCATTATCCCGAATCCGGATGGGTATAGTGAAGTTCGCCGTCCGACCAATTCCAACCGTGTATTTCCTATCTCTGAGAACTCTGTACGTTTGATGGCCGGTGATGAAAATTTCACTGACTATACCACTGCGCTGGATATCATCAATAAGGGGAGCATCATTCTGGAAATGGGAGCACAGTTGCCCGAGAATCCGTTGGCGAAGGAACTCACTATCCTGCCGTATCAAAGCATCGACGTAGTGCAGCTCACACCCATCGGCGAATATGACAATACGTATTTATTGAATGTCATCCGGACGCCCGACGGACGCTCCACTTATTATAAGGAGTTCCGCCTCCATTACAAATACCGTTTGAAGTCTACCGACCTCTACAGGGAGGTAAATGCCAAACTGAGATACCAATTCAATCCAAGAGTAGAAAACTTGTAATGCATCTAATAATATGAAAAAAAATATACTAATCATCGGACTGACAGGAATCCTGGGAACTTTCGTAGCTCTCTCTTCCTGTGGTCCTGATTATGAAACTGAGTTCAATGTACTGACATTGACCATTCCCAGCGAGAGCCAGGCGGCTGTTGTTTTTCCGCTTTCCGGCGGCGAACATGAGATAGAAGTGGAGACCAACGTGGCGCTCGATAACTGGACGGTAAGTTCGAATGCCGAATGGTGCAAACTACAAAAGCAGGAAGGTAAAGTCACGGTTTCTGCCGATCAGAATGAAGGCTATAAACAGCGTATAGCAGAAGTTACGATAGCATACGGTCACCAGAGTTATTCCATAAGTGTGAAACAGTTCGGCTTGGAACCGGTGATCGATATACCCGGATTGACGGATGATGGAATGAAGGCGGTGGATGCTAAAGCGACTTCACTTTCTATCCAGGTGAATACCAATCTGAATCTGGATGTCATCACTGTACCGGATACCTGTAACTGGGTACGCTTTAACGAACCGAAAGAACTGAAAGCAAAGAAAGGACAAAAAGCTGTAAAAGCGGAAGATATCGTCAAGAAAAATCTGGTATTCAGTTTGGATCAGAATACTGATACCATTGTGAGGTATTGTACAATCACCCTTCAGTCGTCACAGAATTACAACTGTGTCGGCACGTTCATTATCAAGCAGCAGCCGAGAGGATATATTGTTGACATTGACGATGCACACAAGGTCTTTGAAGTGAAAGCAATGGGCGAAACGATCACGATTCCTTTCAAAGTGAACGGTCCTGCGGGTGCGGAATATGAATATGTGATTGACGAAAATGCTCAAACATGGATTAAGCCTGCAACTGCACCGCTCACCAGAGGAGCATTGCGTGATGCTTCCGAAAGCTTCATCATAGAGCCTAACACCGCAGTTGTAGAACAACCCCGTGAAGGAACGATAACGTTCACAAGTAAAGATCCGGTTGATCCAAACAGCTTTACAGTTACTGTGAAACAAGCAGGATTCGTTCCCGTTCCTCCTGTAAATGTGGTGAATGCTACCGCTACACCGGGAGCCGGACACATCACTCTGCAATGGGAAGCACCGGAAGATGTGGATTATAGTAAAGTGAAAATCACGTATTATGATAAGGTCACAAAAGAAAATAAAGAGATAGAAATAGATGGATTCAAGACAACATCGGCTATCATAGATGATACCTATCAGTGTGCTGGTGAATATTCCTTTACTTTCAAGACCTACGGTCCTACGGGAATGGAGACTGAGAGTCCTGTAATCATTACAGGTACTTCCGGCGAAGCTTCCGAGTTGGAACGCGTCATTCTCACTGTTGATATGCTTTCTGCTAATGCGACACAGGACGGTGATGGAGGTGGCTTACCTGCTTTGATTGACGGCAAAGGTGGAACTTATTATCATTCCAGATGGCAAGATCCAGTCGTATCAGAAGCCCATTACGTGCAGATTAAACTGAACAAACCGTTGCAAGGGCTTCGTTTTGAATATGATGCGCGTCAGACTGGCATAAATAATGGGGGCGACGTAACGATCGCAACTATTTACGGAAGTACCAACGGTGAATACTTTGAAAGCATGGGTACGGAAGAGTTCAATTTACCGACATCAAACGGTGGTCATGCTACCGCTAAAAACAATGTGAATGGTAAACAAGCTTACAACTATATCCGATTTACTCCTACGGGTCGCCGTAATCAAGCCACATTGGACTATACTAACGCTAATAAAGCATGGTGGAATATGGCTGAGATGTATCTCTACAGAGTAAGGCATGATGAAGCCTGGGCCAAAGAGCAGTTAGGCATCTGATAAACTAATGAAAAGACTGGCGGGGAGGAAATAAGATTAGATTAGACACATTTTCCTATAAAACTCCCTGTCAGTCATTTTTTTTATTTATATTATCCGACTATTGAGAATCATGTACATGAAAACAAAGAAACTGAATATCATATTACTTGTTTTGCTGCTAATTTGCACAGCCATCGGTTGTCATTCACGGCAGAAACCGGACATTCGTCCCCATCCCGTAAATCTCAGTGCCGACAGTTTTTATCAACAGGCGGTCGCCATCCTGCAATCGTCTTATGATGTCGATTCCACCCGGAAGTGTATCAGCCTTCTGGACCGGGCACTGTCGATTGACAGTCTCAACCCCGATTATTATGGTACCAAAGCTAAACTACTGGCTGAGATAGGGGAGCTGGATTCCGCATTGCATGTCCAGACTTTGGCAATGGAGAGAAAAGCGATAACAGGAGAATACCTGTTTCAGTTAGGATTGTTTCAGGCGGCTAAAGATATGAATGCTGATGCGCATCAAAGTTTCGGAAAAAGTCTGGAAATTCTGCGGGCAGTGCTCGAACAATATCCTGACAGTTTGGGAGCATTTATTCTTGAAGAATCCGCCAATGCGCTTTATCAGGGAGCAGACAGTATTTATATGAAAGACATCGATGGCATTCGCAAACGTTTCCCGAACAGGCTTCTGGAAATAGAGATGATCCGAAGGCTGAAGCCGCATTCGCTGGTGAAGCAAATCAAAAAGATTCAGATAGAGAATGAATATAACATTGACTTCGATTTGGATAGTCTGGTCAACGAAATGGAAAAACAACAAAAATTATAAATACTATGTTATTGGATAAGGTAAAACACATACTATGTATCTCTCTTATTCTGCTGGTGGGAGTCACTACTCTCTATGCTTGCAAGAGTGATGATAAGGAGCTGCAGGGAGAGCCGGTGCTGCAAGTTCAGAAATCCATTGGATTCAAGAAAGAGGGTGGGGAAGTAGCCGTACCTGTCAAATCGAACCGGGAGTGGAATGCATCGGTAACCGAGGGAAAAGAATGGCTGACGGCAAGGAAAGCATCGGATACAGAACTGACGGTTTCGGCAATATCCAGTCCCGAAAAAGGAGTTAGAGAAGGAAATATTACTATCACCAATAATGCGCTGACTGCTAAACTCAGAGTTGTGCAGACAGGCGGTGACCTGATCATTGAAGTGGCTGAAGAGAGCCATGTCATTCAGGTGGCGGGAACAGGAAACGATCATATAGAAGTCAACTTGCTTTCCAATACAGACTATGAAGTAGTCATTCCGGAGGAAGCCAAAGACTGGATTACCGAGAAAGAAGTACCTGATACAAGAGCCGATCTGGCATCCAGTACACGAATATTCTCCATTGCTTCCAATCCTCTGACTACAGAAAGGAATGCTACGATCAAGTTTGTATCCAAAGAAAATACAAACATTTATGACCAGTCGGAAATCAAACAACAAAAGAAATCGAGTGATATTTCGGGGGTAAATCCGGAGAAGGATGTAAAGTTGAAAGTTACCGGCGGATACGACACCGACCATCAGCCGGGGCAGGATATATCGAAGTCTTATGACGGTCAGTTCGGCGGAACCTGTTATCATTCCACATGGAGTCAATCTGCAAAATTCCCCGTTACTCTTGAATATCAATTCGATCAGAATCAGCTTACGCTAGACTATATCCTGTATCACAGTCGAAATGGTAACGGTAATTTCGGAGCATTCGAACTTTACATCAAGCCTCAAGGAAGTGCGGATTTTGTTCATATACAAGATTATGATTTTAAAGGAGCAGGAGGCAGCCATAGGATATTGCTGAACGATCCGGTTGTACCTGCGGCTGTTCAATTCAAAGTTAAAAGCGGATTAAATGATTTCGTCAGTTGCGACGAGATGGAATTTTTCCATGCTGCGGAAAATCCGCTTGACGAACAACTGATAACTGTATTCACCGATCGTTCATGCAGTGAACTCCGCCCGGACGCTTCCGACGAAACCATCAATCGGCTTCCGGCATTCTTCAATGTGCTGGCAAAGTCTTTGCAGAGCAATACTTATCCCGAAGCGGAAAAGAGATTCAGGATACAGTCATATCAGGCATACAGTGTGCCCGAATATTGGGGAGATAAATTGAGAACCAATTACTACTCGCCTCTTTGCAACCCTACCGGTATCATAACCAATGCGGGTGAAGAGATGGTCGTTTTAGCAGACGGCATACCGCAAGGTGAATCCATTTCACTAAGGTGTTGTTCGGATCTGGGGCCCGACGGTGAAGAACGATTCCTGAAAAACGGAATCAACAAGTTTTCTTTCTCACGTGCGGGAAATCTGTTTGTCATCTATCAGAAACTTGATCCCCGTGGCATGCCGGCAGTGAAAATACATTTTCCGCCCCAGTATGTGGAGATAACGGAACATGCGCGTGTAGGCTTCAATGTATGGGATCTGACTGTGGATAAAACCGATGATCTGTTCCGTGAATATATCCGGAAGGCAAAATCTGTCACTTTGGACGGATCTGACAAATGTGTATTTGTGCTGAAAGGTAGGAAGATTCTGTTTACAGCACTGAAAGACTTGCTGCAAAATCAGGACAACTTCAAACAGTATGGAGTAGTAAGAGGAATGGAACGATGGGATAACCTGATAGATTGGGAGCAGGAACTGGCTGCCATCGATACTTATTCGAATACAGGAGAATTCAATTCACTGATGCATGTCACGACTTTCACCGACGGACTTTATGCTACCAATTATTACATTAATATGGCAGCGGGTGATGTAAGCACAAAAGATGGATGGGGTTTCAAAAACAACTTCGATCCGCGTGATATGGACAAGAATCAGGACAATGAATGGGGGCCGGGACATGAACTCGGACACATGCATCAGGGAGCTATCAACTGGCCCAGTACTACGGAATCGAGCAATAATCTCTTTTCTAATTATGTGGTGTACAAGATAAACCAGTGGGGATCACGTGGAAGCTCCATTGGGACTTTAGCTACTTACCGGTATGCGCCTCCGACTCCTTGGAGCAGATTCATGCATCCGCGAGACCCGAACACGCTGGCATTTACCCCCCAGGATATGACATCTGATGATGCCAATAAATATGGATTATATCAAGGAGAAGCCTCCGAAATGCATATGCGCCTCAACCAGCAATTGTGGACCTATTTCGAACGTATCGGCAAGAAACCGAATACCATCCGTAAGATATTCGAGCAAGGACGTACCCCTGAATTCTGGTTACCTTTCAATGATCCGGGAGCAGCGCAACTGATGTATGCACGCAACGTAGCAAAAGCCGCTAACATGGATATGACCGAATTCTTCGATGCCTGGGGATTCTTTATTCCGGTCAGTTTCAAGTTGTATGCTTACGGAAGCTTTTCATATACCGTGACACAGGATATGATTAATCAGACGCTGGCTTATATGAAAACATTTTCCACTAAATGTCCGCCTATTGAATACATTGAAGACCGAAGATACCAGGCAGGAGCCGGAGGCAATCAAAAAGGTATATCCGAAGATGGAGGAGATGTAGGGTATTTCGAAACATTCCAGAACAATGTGAAAATCACCAAGACTGTAAGTTATACCGTTTCCGGAAGAACATACACTGTGACTAATGGCGAACAGGCGGTTGCTTTCGAATTAATCAAGGGTGGCAAAAAAGTATGGTTTGCCAATCGGTTTGTATTTACTGTACCTGCCGAAGCAGACATTGAAGGAGCGGAACTGTACGCTGTTCAGGCGGACGGGCAACGTATTAAAGCAAATAAATAGGGAAACTTACTGAATATCCCCAATCTTATATGGAATGAAGAGTAGCTTTTACTTTTGAGTAGAAGTTACTCTTTGTTCTAATGAAGATAATCCTCTAGCTTCCATCCTGTATCCGATGAATAGTTTGCTTTTACATACCGTCCCTGGAAAATAGAACCGTTTATCGTTTGTAACCATCCAAAACTCCAACGAGGCAACTTGCTGATCTGTTTTATTAATTGTTCGGTCAGAGCTTGATTCTCTTTATTCATGATCTCATTGGGTGATAATAAATATCCGGTCGTTTTCCCTTTTTTATTCGTCACCAACAAGATATCTACGCCAAATTTTGTGGTTGATGTTTTATGCTTTTTCAAATTACCATTAACGAACTCTTCTAATAAATCCAGTTTATATTGAAGATTACTATACCAGCAACCATCTGTACTGGCAATAGGCGAATACTTGATAGTAGGACGAGAACGACGAGGACCTTCCATCGTTCCGGTTTTTGCAATATCTAAAAAGTTTCGTGATATAACCTGTCCCTTTTCTATGTCAAACTCAGCTACATTCTTCGTCACAATTTCTCCAAATAAGTCTTTGGGACACGATAAGGCTGTTATCTTCCCCGAATACCATATTGCAGGAATCCCTAAATCGTCTTTTCCATATTTTTCAGCCAACTTATTCTTATAGATCGATGCTTCATTCGACTTTCCTTCTTTTGATGAATATATTTTCTTTAAGTATAACATAGCCTTTTGTCCTGAAGAATATTCAAAGCACCATTCCGCACGAATATCTTTTGGTCTTTGTAAGTCGGATGGTAATAGAGATTGTTCCATAAATATTCCTGCTTCAGGAGATTCTTCAATATTATAAATAATATCATGATTCTTCAAAGTATCGATAGCTTTTTGCTCTTTATAGTTAGATATCATCTTTTTGACTGGAATATAATGCTGCCCATAAACAACATTACAAGCATAGCATAGAATACTTAAAAAAAGAAATTTCTTCATAACTTTAATCCTTTATGATAGAGTTGTTTTTTTTGTAAATAGAGGCATAACAGAATTAATTATATTGTTCTTCGTTTGCTTTCAATTCTTTTATCAACTCCTTTATTCTAAGAAATTGTTTGAACATTGTTTCGAATTCTCCAGTCGTTACATTTTTGAGCGGCGTGCTCTCTTGTATAAAGACATAGGCATCACACCAGTTTTTCACAGAATGAAATTGATATTGTCTCTGATAACGTGCCATTCTTGGAATAACTAATAACTCAACAATACCGTCATCCATATATTTGGATGGATAATAGAAATAACTTTCTTTTGTGCTTAGAGCTAAATGTTCAAAACTATTATATGGTGGCTTGGATAATGGTAATGCTATCAGCTTGCTAAAATAACCGGCGGATTCCTGAGTAAATGTTCCTTTTCCAACTTGAAAACCAATTGAGTAATACTTATCTCCATAATATTTCTTTAAACGGAAAAC
>OHQX01000615.1_pt1 | contig 14882 bp, 8 predicted proteins | sample 1578251 | NCBI WGS metagenome assembly OHQX01 (sample SAMEA3879507, study PRJEB24766) | human gut metagenome | biome: human-associated habitat; feature: feces | place: USA | collected 1985/1987
TTTATAATATAATTTTAGTGTTTCTCATTTGGGGCAAATATAGTACTTTTCCCAAGAATGTTCACGCTCTGCTGTTTTTTTTTACACAACAGACGTTCCTTTTTCATTTTTTTAATCCTTCAAAAGCCTCCACATGCTTTTGTGCCACAAATGTAACGAGATATTTTAAAAATACCGTATCTTTGGCAAGAATTTTAAATGAAATATTGAAATTTTCTATTTTGCAGGTGTTATACCTGTATAACTATAGCATAAAAGTCATGAAAAAGATAACAATAGCAATCGACGGCTTTTCCTCTTGCGGAAAAAGCACTATGGCCAAAGACCTTGCCCGCGAAATCGGTTACATATATATAGATAGCGGTGCCATGTATCGGGCAGTAACATTATATAGTATAGAGAATGGTATTTTCCAGGGTGACCGCATAGATGCCGAAAAACTGAAAAGTCTAATAAAGGATATACATATTTCTTTCCGCCTGAACCCCGAAACCGGACGCCCGGATACCTACCTGAACGGAGTAAATGTAGAAAACAAAATCCGTACCATGGAAGTGTCTTCACGTGTCAGTCCCATTGCAACATTGGATTTCGTACGCGAAGCTATGGTGGCACAGCAACAAGAGATGGGCAAGGCCAAGGGTATCGTTATGGACGGGCGCGACATCGGCACTACCGTTTTTCCGGATGCCGAGCTGAAAATTTTTGTAACCGCCACCCCCGAGATACGGGCACAACGCCGCTATGACGAACTAAAGGCCAAAGGGGAAGAAGCCAGCTTTGACGAAATTCTGGAAAATGTGAAACAACGGGACTATATTGACCAAAACCGGGATGTAAGTCCGCTGCGCAAAGCTTCTGACGCTTTATTGTTGGACAACAGCCACCTGAGCATTTCCCAACAAAAGGAATGGCTGGCGGAACAATTCGAACGGGTTATAAAGGAGAAGAACTGAACCGGATATGGCAAAAGTAGAAATAGACGAAGGCTCCGGCTTCTGTTTCGGAGTTGTCACTGCAATAAACAAGGCAGAAGAGGAACTGGCGAAAGGAGGGACCCTCTATTGTCTGGGAGACATCGTGCACAACAGCCGTGAAGTGGAACGCCTGAAGGCAATGGGGCTGATTACCATCAACCATGAGGAATTCAACCACCTCCACAACGCCAAAGTGCTGCTGCGTGCTCATGGAGAGCCCCCTGAAACTTATGACATTGCCCGCCGCAACAATATAGAAATCATTGACGCAACCTGCCCGGTCGTACTCCGCCTGCAAAAGAAGATTAAGCAAGAGTACGTCCAGGAAGACAACCGCGACAAGCAAATTGTCATCTATGGCAAAAATGGACACGCCGAAGTACTGGGTCTGGTAGGACAAACCACCGGAAAGGCCATCGTCATCGAAAAGCAGGAAGAGGCAAGGAAACTGGATTTCAGCAAAGACATCCGTCTCTACTCCCAGACCACAAAGTCTCTGGACGGATTTCAAAACATTGTGAAATACATAGAGGGACATATCTCACCGAAAGTCACTTTCGAGTCCTATGACACTATCTGCCGACAAGTAGCAAACCGGATACCTAATATCCGGAAATTTGCAGCTTCCCATGATTTAATATTCTTTGTCAGCGGCAAAAAAAGCTCTAACGGCAAGATGCTGTTCAGTGAGTGTAAAAAAGTCAATGCCAATTCACATTTGATAGACAGTGCCGAAGAAATAGATAGTTCTCTGTTAGCCGGTGCCAATTCCATCGGTGTCTGCGGAGCCACTTCCACCCCCAAATGGCTGATGGAAGAAATTTCAGAAGCCATAAAGTCAAAACTTAAATAACAGTTTGTCATCCTTTTGGAACAGCAAATTAACGTAATTTATTAGTCACCGCCTCAGCTTTTTACTATCTTTGCGGCATGAAAAAATAGTCCAAATCTATTTTTCATCATGATTATTAATACTAAACAAAAAGATTGTTATGGGAACAGTTAAGTGCATTGGTATCTTGACATCAGGAGGTGATGCTCCGGGAATGAACGCAGCCATACGTGCCGTGACACGTTCGGCTATTTACAACGGACTTTCAGTTAAAGGTATATATAGAGGTTACAAAGGTCTGGTAACCGGCGAAATCAAAGAATTCAAAAGCCAAAATGTCAGCAACATCATCCAGCTGGGTGGTACAATCCTGAAGACAGCCCGCTGCAAAGAGTTCACGACTCCCGAGGGCCGCCAGATTGCTTACGACAACATGAAGAAAGAAGACATTGACGCCTTAGTGATTATCGGAGGCGACGGTTCGCTGACCGGTGCTCGTATCTTTGCACAAGAGTTTGACGTGCCTTGTATCGGGCTGCCGGGAACTATCGACAATGACCTTTATGGAACAGATACCACTATCGGCTACGACACCGCGCTGAACACGATCCTGGATGCTGTGGACAAAATCCGTGATACAGCCACTTCCCATGAGCGCTTGTTTTTCGTAGAAGTCATGGGACGCGATGCCGGTTTCCTCGCTCTGAACGGCGCCATCGCCTCCGGAGCAGAAGCAGCCATTATCCCGGAATTCAGTACGGAAGTGGACCAACTGGAAGAATTCATCAAGAACGGTTTCCGGAAATCCAAGAACAGCAGTATCGTACTGGTAGCCGAGAGTGAACTGACCGGCGGTGCAATGCACTATGCAGAGCGTGTAAAGAACGAATACCCCCAATATGACGTACGCGTAACCATCCTCGGTCACTTGCAACGCGGTGGTAGCCCTACGGCACACGACCGTATCCTTGCCAGCCGTCTGGGCGCAGCCGCCATCGACGCAATCATGGAAGGACAGCGCAATGTCATGATAGGCATTGACCACGATGAAGTGGTATACGTTCCCTTCACGAAGGCCATCAAGAATGACAAACCCATCAAGAAAGACCTTGTAAATGTATTGAGAGAACTGTCTATCTAATGACAGACAGTTCAGATACCCCATAAACAGAGAAGGCGACATATGCGCCTTCTCTGTTTTTTACAACCATTTTTTCACTATACTTTCCGTCCTCTCCCACAGTTCTTCCATCTGTACATGCCGGGTGTACTTCTCCGAAAGAGACTTGGGACGGCAACTGGCATTCAATGTCCCCGTACGTTTACCGGCATCCTCATCCAGCAATAAGCCGACAGCTGTTGCAGCTCCCTTACGGGGAGTACGGATAAAAGGCCTAAAAAGTATATCTGTCAGCGGGTCAAACCACATATGCATGGTGATGATATTGGTAGACACAATCCCCGGGTCGGCCGCATTCACAACAATACCTTTGTGTTTGACGCGACTGGCCAAGTCGATGGTGAACAGAGTCAATGCCAGCTTCGTGTTGCTATATATAGGAATGCGCCAAAAGCCACCCTTCCTTCCCCGGAGGAAAAAATCCGGAAAGTCAAGATGACCGATGGCATACGTACAAGATACCATATTCACAATACGGCTCCCCTCTCCCATCAATGGCAGCAGCTTGCGGGTCAGCAGGTAAGGCCCTACATAATTGACACTCACCGTCCGTTCCAGTCCGTCTTCGGTAATGCGGCGTTCCGTTTCCATGGTTCCGGCATTGTTCATCAACAACGCCAACGGCTCTCCCCGCTTCAACAGATGCTCTGCAAATGCGGCCACTGAAGCCAGAGATGCCAAATCAATGGGAGCAGTCTCAATACGCGGATTACCGGTTTCACGCATCAGCAGTTGCCGCTTGGGTTCGGCAGCTTGGGGGTCACGGCATGCCATGATGACCTGATAGCCGGCAGTTGCCACTGCGCGGGTAATTTCCATGCCCATGCCACCGTCTGCCCCGGTTATAACAGCTAAATTCACTTTAATAATTAAAAATTGAAAATTAAAAACTAAAAATCAGCCTTTCGCTTCGATTTTCTCTATCTCCCTTTTCAGACAAGGTGGAAGCTCCTCCTTCAAATGCTGATGGCATGCCATCTCGATGGAATACATCCGGGCAATGCAATAATTACTATGCCGGCAGTTGCAACGTGCATTCTCTTCGGCACGCATGCGGTTGACAAACCCCGGCTCATTGAGCAGAGCGCGCGCCATTTGCACAGCCTCGAAGCCGTCATCCAGCACCTCATCTATCTTGTCCCTGGAAACCAGGCCACCCACATAAACCAACGGTATCTTCAAGGCGGCACGGAATTTCAAGGCATCTTCCAGGAAATAAGCTTCCTTAAACGGTACGCTCGGTATCATCCATTTGCCTACCATGCGTACACCGTATTTCAACCACCAGCAGGTCATGTAATGCGTCATGCTGCGGATAGGCATTTCGCCCCGCATGACATACATCGGCGCCTTACTGACAAACCCACCGCTCAAGACCAACGCATGTGCTCCCGACTGCTCCAGCCTCCGGGCCACCTGCATCGTCTCGTCCAGCTCCATCCCTCCACGGAAACCGTCGCGCATGTTCATCTTCACCAGCACAGCCATATCACTGCCGGCAGCCTTCATCACTTCTTCCATCACCATATCCATAAAACGCATACGGTTCTGCAACGAGCCTCCGAACTCGTCTTTCCGATGGTTGGTGGACGGGGACAAGAACTGGCTGATGAGATAGCCATGCCCTGCATGAATCTCTACAGAATCAAATCCGGCCTCCCGTGCCAGATTCACCGAACGCCCATAAGCACGCGCCATCTCCGGCAGCTCATCGGCACGCAGTCCGCGCACAAAGGTAGGAGAGTAAAGATTGAAACCGGAAGATGCGCCGACGGGCATACAACCGCAAATGCTCTTATGGGACATGTTGCCACAGTGTCCCAACTGGATGCCTGCCGCAGCCCCCTCCGCATGTATGGCATCAGTCAGCCTACGGAGTCCGGGGATAATCTCAGGACGCATCCACAACTGGCGGTCAAAAGACAAGCCGCTCTGAGTAACTGCCGCATAAGCAACAGTAGTCATACCTATACCTCCCGCCGCTACCGACCGATGATAGTCGAGCAACATGTCCGACGGAGCGTTTCCGGGACACATGCTCTCGAAAGCAGCCGAACGAATGGTACGGTTACGCAAGGTCAACGGTCCGAAAGTGACGGGTGTGAATAACTTGGATTCCATCGTTATGAGTTATGAGTTATAAGTTATGAATTATTCATTTTCCATTTTCAACTCTCCATTTTCCATTAATAAAGAAATGGAATGATGCGTTTGCGCTTTCCTACCACCTCATCACCAAACTCCTCCCGATAACGGCGGTGAATGGCATCGGCACGGGGAACAAGGTTGGCAAACGTCCACCAGACGAACACCCACGCAGCGGGAGAGGCTGTGAGTATGGCAAACCCCGTCCATTCCACCAGCTCACCGAAGTAATTGGCAGAAGTTACGTATCGGTAAAGCCCTTTTCCGGGAAGATAATGCTTCGTATCACCCGGCCTGCGCAGATGACGTATCACATAGTCGGAATGCAAATTGACGAACATACCCGCAAAAAACAGAATGATTCCCAACAAGGCATGAGGTTTCAGCAAATAGGCCCAGCCATCGGCATACAAGCCTTCGGGAGCGAAATAGAACAAACCGCCCGCCTGCATCATCCCGTTCAAAAGGTTGAAGACGATACCCATCGCCATAATAGCTACCGGCATCCGGCTTTTACCTTTCAGCAGGAACGGAAAAATAAAGGCCCGCTGAAGATAGTGCAACTGAAACAGCAGGAAAAAGAAATATACCGGCACGGCAAATCCCGCTCCACTCTTCCCCCACAACCCAAACATAACGATGAATACCGGCGCTTCCATAAGCACCCACGCCAGTTTATTATTGATGGAGATTCCCCACGAGGCAGTACGGAACATGCCATAACCCGCTTTGACAAAATAGAGCGCAATAAAGACGACCAATGCCACAGCACTCATTACCCACAGAAATATCTGAAAAGTTTCCTGATTCATAGTTCTTTATTTATGCGAAGCAAAGATAAAGAAAACTCACAACAAACAAATCGTTTTCCCCGGATAATTGTTTTTTCATGCAAAAACCAGTGTTTTTTACTGAGAAGATTAAGCAGTAGAGATACGAAAATCTAATCGTTCCATCATGGAGTAAATTTCATTCCACCATGGAGAAAAAATCGTTCCACCATGGTGGAACGATTTTTTCCCCGTGATGGAACGATTTAAAAGATACAAGTCTAATCCTTACCGTTTCTTAATGGGCACATAAGCCACCTCATCCAAAACATTCTTATAGGCAGGACGGATAATACGCTTGCCTTCAAAGTTCAATTCTTCATTGCGATGTGCACACCAACCGACAATACGTGCCATGGCGAATAAAGGCGTGAAGATTTCCTGCGGCAGCCCAATCATCTCGTAAACAAAGCCCGAATAGAAATCCACATTACTCGAAACCGTCTTGCCATTATTCTTCACACGGCCAAACACATCAATGGCGCGCTCCTCGAGCAGTTCAAGGAAAGCGAACTCGCGTTCTTTCCCTTTTTCGCGGGCAAGGTCGCGGGCAAGCTCTTTCAGCAGAATGGCGCGCGGGTCGGAAATGGTATAGACGGCATGTCCGATACCATATATCAAGCCGGTCTTGTTATAGGCTTCCCTGTTGAGCATGCGGGTGAAGTAAGTATCAATCTCATCCACATTCGTCCAGTCCTGAATGTTTTCCTGCAGATGGTGGAACATATCGGCAACCTGGATATTGGCACCTCCATGAAGCGGCCCTTTCAAGGAACCGATACCTGCCGCTATCGAAGAGTAAGTATCCGTCCCGGTAGAAGAAGTGACACGTACGGTAAAAGTGGAGTTGTTACCACCACCGTGCTCGGCCTGAAGAACCAGCAGCAAGTCGAGCGTGCGGGCATCCAGCTCCGTGTAGTCCTTCTTCAGCATATAGAGGAAATTCTCGGCAATGGAAAGGTCTTCCTGCGGATGGCGGATATGCAATGAACGGCCATGGGTGGCATGACGAAGCATGTTATAGGCATACGCGATGATGGTCGGGAATTTTGAAATAAGCTCAATGCTCTGGCGCATCAGGTTGTCGCGGGAAGTGTCATCGGCATCCGGGTCGAAACGGTACATCTCGAGCACGCTGCGCGCCAGGATGTTCATAATGTTGTTTCCTTCAAGTTCAATGATATTCATCTTGGTCTTCTGCTCCAGCGGCATATTGTCGTTGATGAGCTCACGGAAAGAAGAGAGTTCTTCCTTGTCGGGCAGGCGGCCGGAAAGCAGCAAGTAGGCAATTTCCTCAAAACCGAAACGCTTCTCTTTGATGATGGCGTGTGCCAAGTCATCCACATCATAACCGCGGTAGAACAATTTGCCGGGAATAGGCTTCAGCCCTCCACCGGGGATGCGTTCATAGCCGACCACATTGCCTATTTTGGTCAACCCCACCAAGACTCCCGTGCCGTCCTCATTACGCAAACCGCGCTTCACATCAAACTTCCTGAACAGTTCATTCTCAATCCGGGTAGCTTCCTTCAAATCTTCGGAAAGCTTGTAAATCAGGTACTCCTTCTTCATAATCGTTTCGTTTTATTCGTTATTCCCATTTTCTATTCTTCCTACAATCTCCCGGGTGAAAGCCGAAGTGGACAGCGAGACGCCACCCGGCATAAAACGTGCCAAGTCGGCAGTAGCACGGGCTTCGGTGAAACTCTGCTCCAAAGCTTTCTCTATAAGAGAGGCAGCTTCCTTCCAACCCAGATATTCAAGCATCATCACAGCGGAAAGGATGATGGAACAAGGATTCACAATGTCTTTCCCGGCAATGTTCGGAGCCGTCCCGTGAGTAGCCTCAAAGATGGCATGCCCCGTTTTATAGTTGATATTCGCACCCGGTGCAATGCCGATGCCGCCTACCATGGCAGCCAGTTGGTCGGACACATAATCGCCGTTCAGATTCAACGTGGCAATCACGGAATATTCTTCGGGGATAAGCAACGTGTTCTGCAAGAATGCATCGGCAATGCAGTCCTTGATGACCAGACGCCCTTCTGCCAGTTCTTTACCAAACTCACGTTCTGCCAGTTCGTACCCCCACTTCTTGAAGCCGCCTTCCGTAAATTTCATGATGTTTCCTTTGTGTACCAAGGTCACGGAAGGCAGATGATGCTCAAGGGCGTATTGGCAGGCGGCACGCACCAAGCGCTCTGTTCCTTCTCTCGAAACGGGCTTCACGCCAAACGAGGAGGTTTCGGGAAAACGGACTTTTGTCACCCCCATGTCATCACGGAGAAAACGATAGAACTTTTCAGCCTCCGGAGTTCCGGCTTCCCATTCGATGCCTGCATAAATATCCTCGGTATTCTCACGGAATACGCACATATCCACCTTCTGTGGCTCTTTGAGTGGAGAAACAATGCCCTTATACCAACGTACCGGACGTTGGCAGACATACAAATCGAGCGTCTGACGCAAGGCTACGTTCAAGGAACGGATACCTCCACCGACGGGAGTTGTCAAAGGACCTTTGATGCCCACCTTATAGGTGCGGAAGGCTTCCATGGTTTCGTCCGGCAACCAGGAGCCGGTTTCGTGGAAAGCACGTTCTCCTGCCAGCACTTCTTTCCATTCAATGCCACGCCGGTCACCATAGGATTTCTTGACAGCGGCATTCACGACAGCCTGCATGGATGGGGTCACTTCTGCTCCCACTCCATCGCCGGTAATAAAAGGTACAGTAATTTTTTCCATATTCTATCTTGCATTAAGTGCAGAACCGGCCCGGAACCAAGCTATCTGCTGTTCGTTATACGTATGTTGTACTTCAAAACTTTCTTTACTCCCATCCTCGTGATGAAGAACCACCTTCAACGTGCGTCCCGGAGCAAAATCTTTCAGCCCCATGACAGAAATCAGGTCGCGTTCCCGAATCTTGTCATAATCGGCCTTATCCGTAAAGGTCAGCGCCAACATGCCTTGTTTCTTTAAGTTCGTCTCATGGATACGGGCAAAACTCTTCGCCAAAATGACGCGTACATTCAGGAAGCGCGGTTCCATGGCAGCATGCTCACGGCTGGAACCTTCACCATAATTCTCTTCGGCAACGACCATGGAAGGGATACCTTCGGACTTATACAGCTTCGCAGTGCCTGACACTGTTCCATAGGTATTGGTGGAGCGGTTCCAAACCTTGTTCGTCTCTCCATTGAAAGCATTGACAGCCCCCATCAGCATATTGTCCGAAATATTCTCCAAATGTCCCCGGAAACGTAGCCATGGCCCTGCCATGGAAATGTGGTCGGTGGTACATTTCCCCTGTACTTTAATCAATAAAGGCATGTCCAGCAAATCCATGCCATCCCAGGCAGGGAAGGGAGTCAGCAGTTGCAAGCGCTGTGAATGAGGATTGACCGTAATTTCCGTCTGTCCCTTGTTTGGAGCAATATATCCTTTTTGTCCTCCGATGAATCCGTGTGCCGGCAATTCCTCACCGACCGGTTCGGACAGTTTCACAACCTCTCCTTTGGCATTGACCAGCGTATCCCGCAAGGGGTCGAAACAGAGGTCGCCTGCAATGGTCAGTGCCATCGTTATCTCCGGGGAAGCGACGTAAGCAAAAGTATTGGGATTTCCATCGGCACGTTTGGCAAAATTACGGTTAAAAGAGGTGACGATGGAATTCTTGCGTCCGGGGTCATCAGTATGGCGCTTCCACTGGCCAATACAAGGTCCGCAGGCATTCGCCATTATCGTTGCGCCAATATCTTCGAAAGCGGCAATCATGCCGTCGCGTTCAGCAGTAGCACGTATCTGCTCCGAGCCGGGGTTGACAATCAGCGGGGAAGCAACCTTCAAATTCTTTTCCTTTACCTGCCGGGCAAGGGAGGCTGCGCGGCTCAAATCCTGATAGGACGAATTGGTGCACGACCCTATCAGGCCGACTTCCATCCGGCGGGGATAGTTATTGGTTATCACTACCTCGGCAAATTTCGATATCGGTGTTGCTGCATCCGGCGTAAAGGGCCCGTTGATATACGGTTCCAACAGCGAGAGGTCTATTTCAATGATGCGGTCGTAATATTTTTCCGGATTTGCCAGCACTTCGTCGTCGGCGCGAAGGTCGGCAGCTACGGAAGCAGCCATTTTTGCCACTTCTTCACGTCCGGTAGCCTTCAAATAAGTACCCATGCGCTCATCGTAAGGGAAAAGGGAGGTAGTCGCCCCCACCTCTGCCCCCATATTGCAGATGGTAGCCTTTCCAGTGGCAGACAATGAAGCGGTTCCCGGTCCAAAATATTCAATGATGGCATTGGTTCCCCCTTTTACAGTAAGAATACCCGCCAACTTCAGAATAACGTCTTTGGGAGCTACCCAGCCACTCAATTTACCCTTCAAGTGTACGCCTATCAGACGCGGCATTTTCAATTCCCATTCCATGCCAGTCATCACATCCACCGCATCGGCACCACCCACACCAATGGCCACCATGCCCAAACCTCCGGCATTGGGCGTATGAGAGTCCGTGCCTACCATCATTCCACCCGGAAATGCGTAGTTCTCCAATACCACCTGGTGAATAATGCCTGCTCCCGGCTGCCAAAAACCTATGCCATAGCGGGAAGAAACATCACGGAGAAAATTATAGACCTCCTCGTTGGTCTTCGTAGCAGTCGCGATATCTTCTTTTGCACCTTTATATGCTTGAATCAAATGGTCACAGTGCACAGTGGAAGGCACGGCAACCTGCTCACGGCCTGCATTCATAAATTGCAATAAGGCCATTTGGGCCGTTGCATCCTGCATGGCCACACGGTCGGGACGGAAATTCACATAGTCTTCTCCCCGTCTGTAGTTCTTCACTTTATCCCCATCATACAAATGAGCATACAAAATTTTCTCCGCTAAAGTCATCGGACGCTGTAGTACATTCCGTACACGTTCTATCTTCTCCGAATAAGCGGCATAAAATGCTTTGAGCATCGTTAAATCATATACCATAACCACTATTTTTTAGTTTTTCATTATTGTAAAGATTACAAATTAATATCATAAACAAATAAAAAGGCTGAATAGTTTAACAAAATAAAGCATTTTTTCCGTCGGAAGCGAAGAATGATTACCTTTGCAACCATGAAGGAACAAGATTCAAATAGTCCTATTATTCACCTCCAGCAGCAACAACTTTTGCTGCGCATGGAATACGAATACGAAAAAGAGGAATTCAAACGCCAAACCGAAAACATGGGGGTTGCCCGGAAAGTGAAACGGGGACTTTGCTGGTATCCTGCCACTCCGGGACGAAGTTACTATAATTCACTGAATCAATTAGTAATAGAAATTACACACACAGAAAATACCGATATAGAACATAATTTTGAGTTCGGCCGTCCCGTATGTTTTTTCCGCCAGTCTGCCGATGGAAAAATAACCTATATGAACTTCACCGCTACCGTAAGCTATGCCGACGAGACACGGATGGTAGCGATAATGCCCGGAGCCGGTGCCGTGATGGAAGTGCAGGAAACGGACAACCTCGGCGTGCAACTTTATTTCGACGAAACATCCTATCGGACCATGTTCGAAGCCTTGGAAGATACGTTACGCTCCAAAGGCAACCGCCTGGCCGAATTGCGGGACATATTGCTGGGAACCTCGAAAGCCGGTTTCCGAGAGCTCTATCCCGTACGGTTTCCCTGGCTGAACTCCACGCAGGAAACAGCTGTAAACAAAGTGCTGTGTGCTCGCGACGTGGCCATTGTACATGGTCCTCCAGGAACCGGAAAAACGACCACCTTAGTGGAAGCCATCTACGAAACCCTGCATCGGGAACCGCAGGTACTGGTATGTGCCCAAAGCAATACTGCCGTCGACTGGATTTCGGAAAAACTGGTAGACCGTGGCGTCAATGTCCTGCGTATCGGCAATCCGACCCGTGTCAACGACAAGATGCTTTCCTTTACCTACGAGCGTCGTTTCGAGAACCATCCGCTTTATCCGGAGCTGTGGAGCATCCGGAAAAATCTCCGTGAACTGGGCAGCCGTGCCCGCCGTGGCAGCTATGACGAACGCGAAGGAGTACGCAGCCGTATGAGCCGCCTGCGCGACCGCGCCACCGCATTGGAAATACAAATCAATTCAGAGCTTTTTGATGGGGCACATGTCATAGCCTCCACGCTGGTAAGCAGCAATCACCGGCTACTGAACGGACGCCGTTTCGGCACCCTTTTCATTGATGAAGCAGCCCAGGCCTTAGAGGCTGCCTGCTGGATAGCTATCCGAAAAGCAGACCGCGTGGTATTGGCGGGTGACCACTGCCAACTTCCGCCCACCATAAAATGCTACGAAGCCGCCCGTGGAGGTCTGGAACGAACATTGATGGAGAAAGTGGTGTCCAACAAACCTGCCGTTGTCTCTTTGCTGAAAGTACAATACCGCATGCACGAGGAAATCATGAAATTTCCTTCCCAATGGTTTTATAATGGCGAGTTGGAAGCCGCTTCCGAAGTGCGTTACCGGGGCATCCTGGACTGGGATACCCCCATCCACTGGATTGACACCTCCGAAATGGATTTCAAAGAAGAATTTGTGGGAGAGACTTTCGGGCGCATTAATAAGGCGGAAGCGGACCTGCTCCTATCAGAACTGAAAATCTACATCAACCGTATCAGTGGCAACCGCATTCTGGAAGAAAAAATAGACTTCGGCATCATCTCCCCTTACAAGGCACAAGTGCAATATCTCCGCAACAAGATAAAGGCAGACGCTTCACTCAAGCCTTATCGCAGCTTGTTCACTGTAAATACGGTGGATGGCTTCCAAGGGCAAGAGCGCGATGCTATCTTCATCAGCCTTGTCCGTGCCAACGAAGAAGGGCAGATAGGATTCCTGAATGATTTAAGGAGAATGAATGTAGCCATCACCCCGGCACGTATGAAGCTGGTGATATTGGGAGAGGCAGAGACGCTGAAACATCACGGTTTTTACCGGAAGCTATTGGAGTTTATTCAAAATATAGGGAATCAATAATAAAGAAATACCCCCTCCGGTAACACCGAAGAGGGTATTTCACCTATTTATATAAAGCTGATTAATTGTTTTCCGGACGAAGTTTACGAACTGTAACAGCTGTCTGCCACATTTCGCTTTCACGCAAGGCTTTCAATTCTGCATTCAGCTTCTCACGATAATCGGGTTTGGAGTTACTGTCGATAGAAATCTGAGCTTCGTTGCCCGACTTCACACTTGCATACAATTTCTGTACAACCGGCTTGATGGCATCATGGAACGGGGTCATCCAATCCAGCGCACCACGCTGTGCCGTAGTAGAACAGTTGGCATACATCCAGTCCATACCGTTCTTGGCAAACAATGGCATCAAAGATTGAGTCAACTCTTCCACTGTTTCATTGAATGCTTCAGAAGGAGTATGACCGTTTTCGCGCAATACCTCATACTGAGCCAACAGCAATCCCTGGATAGCACCCATCAATGAACCGCGTTCACCGGTCAAGTCGGAAGTGGCTTCGCGGATGAAAGTTGTCTCGAACAAATATCCCGAACCAATACCGATACCCAGTGCAATCGTCTTGTCAAAAGCCTTACCCGTAGCATCCTGATAGACGGCATATGATGAGTTCAAGCCACGCCCTTCGAGGAACATGGTACGAAGTGAAGTACCGGAACCTTTGGGAGCAACCATAATAACATCAATATCTTTAGGAGGAACCACGCCGGTACGGTCGTTCCAGGTAATAGCAAAACCATGAGAGAAGTAAAGAGCCTTTCCGGGAGTCAAATAAGGTTTGATAGTCGGCCATACAGACATTACAGCTGCGTCAGACAACAGACACATGACGATAGTACCTTTCTGGCAAGCCTCTTCGATGCCGAACAAAGTCTCACCCGGTACCCATCCGTCAGCCACCGCCTTTTCGTATGTCTTACCCGGACGTTGTCCTACAATCACATTGAAACCGTTATCACGCAAGTTGCAAGCCTGGCCCGGGCCTTGTACGCCATAACCGATTACTGCAATTGTTTCATCTTTCAAAATCTCACGTGCTTTTTCTCCAAGCGGTTTGCCCAGCCAAGTATCATAAAGTTCAATTATTTCAGGATTTTCGTGCGATTTTCGTAACTCATTGGCTCTGTCACAATCAAAGAGTCCCTTTCTGCGCAGTTTCCTGATTTCGGCATTAACCGGAACAGGCTGCCCGCCGCCGCCGATGCATCCGCCCGGGCACGCCATTACTTCAATGAACTGATAATCGGCAGTGCCGTTTTTAACTCTTTCCAGCATTTCCATTGCTGATTTAAGAGTATGCACAACGGCAATTTTTATTTTTTTGCCGGCAATTTCAAGCTCAGCCTCGCGTGTATGTTCCATGCCGCGCACTTCTTCATAATCAACGTGCGGCAGGTTTTCACCGGCAAGCACATCGGCAACTGTTCTCAGCGCTGCTTCCATAACGCCGCCGGTTGTGCCGAAAATTACGCCAGCGCCGCTGCCGGTGCCAAGCGGAGAATCAAAGTTTTCTTCCGGCAGGTTTTTAAAATCAATGCCTGCTTCACGTATCATGCGCCCAAGTTCGCGCGTGGTAATTACTATATCAACATCGCGGTAACCGGAATCGCACATTTCAGGCCTTGCGGCTTCTGCCTTTTTGGCCGTGCACGGCATAACCGATACGCTTACTATTTTGGCAGGGTCAATGCCGGCTTTTTCCGGATAATAGGTTTTAGCGATTGCACCGAACATCTGCTGGGGCGATTTGGCTGTGGAAAGATGGTCCAAAAGTTCAGGATATTTCAGCTCAATCATATTAACCCAGCCCGGGCTGCACGAAGTAATCATCGGCAGCAGCCCGCCGTTTTGCAGGCGGTCTAAAAATTCATAGCCTTCTTCCATAATGGTAAGGTCGGCA
>OHQX01000616.1_pt1 | contig 14868 bp, 9 predicted proteins | sample 1578251 | NCBI WGS metagenome assembly OHQX01 (sample SAMEA3879507, study PRJEB24766) | human gut metagenome | biome: human-associated habitat; feature: feces | place: USA | collected 1985/1987
AAGAAATCTGAATATGAAAGTGAAAAGAGCAAAGCTGATGTTGAGATCGCTACTATTAAGACTTCCGCAGATTATAAAGCTGCAGAACAAAAAGTAGCCGAAAAGATAAAAGCGCGTAAAGCTGCTAAAGAGGCATATGATAAAGCTGTAGCAGACTCTACAACACAGGTTAATACTCAGCTTGATATTGCAGCTTATAAATCTGAACCTATTAATGAAGGATTGAAGACATTATTTAGTAGTAGCAATGATTTTACATCTTTAGATGGATATACTGTTAGTACGGGTGTGTTTGATTATCCGGCTGTTCAGTATACACAAACTGAGTACAATGCTGATTTGAAAATAGAAGATGTAACAGCCAGAACTAGTCAGGCATCTCTTACTCTGATGAAAGTAAATGCCTGGATTGATGCTTTAGGTAAATATTCTGTAGACGAAAATGGAGTTGAATGGAATAAGTTGACTTTGGCAGAAAAAGAAAAGACAGCCAAAAATGCTAAAGAAAAATTTGAAAAGGATAAAGCTAACTGGGAAATTTCTGCAAAAGCGGTAAAAGGTACAGCAACTACAGTGCCAACTACTGATCTGAAAAAGGCGACAGATACTTATAATTCTTCTTATGCCGCAGTAGAATCTGCAGTAAAAGCTTATAATAGTGCATGGGATGCCGTATATCAAGCTGCTTATGATGATGCTGTAGAAAAAGAAAAAGCTTCGGTATTGGAGAAAACATACCGTGACAATATGATTACCGCATTGTCTCCTACTAGTAAGGCTGCATGGGATGCATTGACTCCTGCTGAACAAACTACCAGTAAACTGGAAGCTATATTGGACGATACAGTGAAACAAGCTAAAGCAAAGGCTGATGCTAATGCTACTTTGGCTGAATGGCTGAAACTTGATCAGACTGTTGCTGAATTGGCTGCCAAAGGTGAAGCTGCAGGAAATCAAGCTCTTGCCGATGATAAAGATAAGAAAGTAGAAAAGGCTAAAGCTGCATTGGTTAAAGCTGCTGGAGAGGCTGCTACTGCTGTTGCTAAGGTGGCTCCTGCAATTAGTACTTATTCTGCTCTTGCTGCTAATCCTTATGGTCAGATACTGGCTAATACAGTTAGTGTTGAAGATATGACAGGCAAAGATGCTTTCTATAAAGAAGAGGAAAAAGATGGTAAGAAAACTGGCCACATGCAGGCATTACGCTCTGATATTTCTGCAGATGAATTTACTAAATTAAGTGCAACTAAGTTAGATCGCAATACAGCTGAAGATGCTTTAGAGTATACTTCTGATGCTACTTTTGGTACTGTGATTCCTGGCGAAGACAGACTTGTTGAAGTAACAGAAGCAATGGTCCGCGCTTATATTAAGCAGAATAATAGTGCTGTTTTGACTGACTTTGGTACTTTGGGAGCTATGATGGCTGCTAATGACGATGTACAGACTTGCAAAGATATGATTGCTGCTGCCGATTTGATTAAACCATTGAAGGCTCAAATGGAAGGTGTACTTGCTGATCTGAATGCAGAAATAAATACGAATACTGCTTTAATGGATCCGTTTATTGCAAAAGCTGACGAAACTCGTATTGCTCTGAAGACTGCTAAAGAAGAGGTGAAGAAAGCACAAGAAGAACAAGATGCTTTGACTGCTGAAGCTGAGGCCAATAGTAAGAAGTTTGCTGAATTGATCCAAGATTACATTGGCTTGATCAGTGTTGTTCAAGATCAGATTGATGGTATCAACGGTGGTGTTGTCACTGGTTCTGTGGTAACTGTAGAATCTGTTCTGAATTATTGGAAGAATCAAGTTGCTACTCAGGAAAAATCAGTTGAAGAAGCTAAACAGAAGGTTACTGCAGCAGAAAAGAGCATTGAACTGTTCAACAAGGGTGAATACAAGGAAGCTTATGTAATAGAACAGAAGAAACTTGCTTTGGAAACAGCTCAAGAAGCTTATGATGTAGCGAAAGCAATCTATGATACTGCTCTTGCACAAGTTAAATCCGTATTGGAAACCTTGAGTAAGTAATTTCTTAATCACGTAAAAGTAACAAAATGATAAAGAAACTATGCACATTACTTTTGCTGACCTGTATAACAGCTGCGCCTTCATTGGCGCAGCGTTACAGCAGCAGTGATGATGCGTCGTTTGCTCCGAAGAAAGGACAGTGGCAGGTTTCGGTTTTACTTGGTAGCGGAAAGTTCTTCAATGAGAACACCTCTTATCTGCTTCCCAAGTTCACCAACACCGAAGGAGTCGTCGGACTTCCCAATGGAGGAACGGATAACTCCGGTGACCTGAACCGCTATCTGAATATCGGTAGTCTGAATAATAATAGTCTGGTCAATATAGCCGGAATTGAAGGTAAGTATTTCGTGTCTGACAATTGGGATGTAAATTTCCAGTTCAGCATGAACGTCAGCCTCACTCCTAAGAAAGACTATGTAGAAGGAGACAACAGTGTGCCCGACATGATTATCCCTGCGCAAAGTTATATCAATGCGCAGATGACTAATAACTGGTATACCTCTGTCGGCTCCAACTATTACTTCAAGACTCGCAACGAACGTATTCATCCATACGTAGGAGGCGCCCTTGGCTTCCAGATGGCACGCATTGAAACTACAGAACCATACACCGGCGATACCTATAAGGATAGCGATGATTCGGAAGAACTTCCTTCTCAGGTCTATACCGCAGGAAGCAAAGCCGGTCAGATGTATGGTCTGAAAGTAGCTGCCGTAGCAGGTATCGAGTATAGCATTGCCAAAGGATTTATTTTCGGGTTCGAGATGCATCCTTTAGCTTATCGCTATGATTTGATACAAATTTGTCCGAAAGGATTTGATAAGTACAATGTCAGTCACCATAACATCAAGATTTTCGAAATGCCTGTGGTGAAACTTGGCTTCAGATTCTGACGAACAATGATTATACAAATGTATAAATGAAAAGTGAAAGCCGCTCTGCTGGTATTGGCGGGCGGCTTTTCTTTCTTTTCAAGAAGAAATAAAAGTCCGATGAATAGATGTATAAGACTTTTGCCCTTTTTCATTGGGGTATTAGTATTGGGAGCTTGCTCTCAAATAAAAGGTTACAGAATTGACGGTAGTGCGCCTCTGCCGGAATTTGAGGGTAAAATGGTTTACATGAAAGATGTTTCGACGGATGCCCCTGTTGACAGCGCAAGGATAATAAATGGAAAGTTTGCTTTTGCAGACACGACAAAAATAGAAAATCCGGTCATAAAGATACTTTCGATCCATGCCAGTAAAATGGGACTGGAATACCGTTTGCCTGTTGTGATTGAAAACGGTACCATAAAAGCGAGTATTGCCGATGTCGTTTGTACGGAAGGAACGATGCTGAACGAACGGATGCAGGATTTTCTTCTGGCTATAGATGCATATTCTGCTGCTTGTACGGATAAGCCGGTGGAACAGATAAAATCCGGTTTTTCGGAATTACTAAAGAGATATATCGAGATGAATAATGACAATGTAATTGGTACTTATATTCAGACGGCTTACCAGTCATCACTATAATACGATAAATATTCTTTTTCATTTCTATAACAAATAAGATATACGAATACAGAGATAATTAAATAAACAAGAGCTCAATCATAATAATCCTTCTCCTGATATCTTCCGGATTAATGCACTACTTCTTTATGAAGGGGATATCCATAAGACGAGAAACAAAGATGCGCCCTTGCGAAAGTCCGGATTTTTGTATTATTATGTTTCTAAGGACGTTCCTGTTCCCACATTTCCCCTTTTTCCCCAGGAACGTCCTTTTATTTTTCAACTAGGTTTGTATTTTTATTGTAAAGCACGGATACGTACTTCTATTTCTTTTTCGTTTTTTAATCCGTCCTTCACTTCATTGATATTCGTATCTCCGTAATGGTACGGATACAAAATATGTGGTTGAATGGTTTTTGCAGATTGTATAGCTTGTTCCGGTGTCATCGTATACGGTTGGTTGACAGGCAGGAAGGCTATATCGATATTCTTTATTTGTTTCATTTCCGGGATATCTTCCGTGTCTCCGGCAATGTAAATCCGGGTGCCGCCCACAGTGAGGATATATCCGTTGTCACGTCCCTTGGGATGGAATTTATCTCTACCGGGAGTTGTATTATAAGCAGGTACTGCTTCCAGTTTGATTTCGGGTGTAATTTGCAGTATATCACCATTTTTCATGGCTTGTCCTTTGTCCAGCATCTTCTGGCAATTCGGATTGGCAATAATTTTTGTATCCGGGGTTTCGATCGCAGCAATTGCTTTGGTATCGAAATGGTCATGGTGTTCATGTGTTATCAGGATATAGTCAGCTTTCGGTTGTTGTGTAAAGTCTGCGTAATCAGAGACTGGATCAACAAAAAACTTTTTTCCAGCATATTCTATTAACAAGCTGGCATGCTTAAAGAAAGTGATTTTCAGGCTTTTCCCGTTCTTGGTGGTAAACGAATCCGTTTCGAAGTTCTGCATCTTTGTGGTCAGATTAATTGAATGATTGAATAAACAGGAATAAGCAAATCCGTAAGAAAGGCACAGCGCGAGTGCTACTAATAAAATCTTTTTCATATCTATACAGAGTTTGGTTCCTTACAAAGATAAACATCTATAGCGATTTATCAGTTCATGATTAAACATATTCTGTTAGAAATTAACTTTCTTATTGAGAAGTAGGATGATAGGCAGTAAATAAGAAAGGGATGAAGCATTGGTGAAAAGAGAAAGGCACAGAATCAAAATGTCCTGTGCCTTTGCTGTTTGTTATCTGATAGTAATCAGCTTTTACGCATTCAACGCTTGCTCAATATCCGCAATGATATCATCCGCATTCTCGATACCTACGGACAAACGGATTAAGTCGGGACGTACACCTGCTTCCATCAGCTGCTCATCCGACAACTGGCGGTGAGTATGGCTGGCGGGGTGAAGCACACAACTACGGGCATCAGCTACGTGAGTCACAATAGCGATAAATTCTAATGAATCCATAAACTTGATAGATACATCACGTCCGCCTTTCAGTCCGAAGGAGATTACTCCGCAGGAGCCGTTCGGCATATATTTCTGTGCCAGTGCATAGTATTTGTTATCCGGCAGGCCGCAATAGTTAACCCAAGCCACTTTCTCGTTCTTAGAAAGATATTCTGCTACTTTCTGAGCGTTACGACAATGTTGAGGCATACGCAGGTGCAGTGTTTCAAGTCCAAGATTCAGTAAGAAAGAATTTTGCGGGCTTTGGATGCTGCCGAGGTCACGCATCAGTTGTGCGGTTGCTTTGGTGATGTAAGCGCCTTTGCCGAATGCTTTTGTATAGGTCAGACCATGATAAGATTCGTCCGGTGTACAGAGTCCGGGGAATTTGTCTGCATGGGCATCCCAGTCGAAGTTGCCGCTGTCGACGATACAGCCGCCTACGCTGGTGGCGTGTCCGTCCATGTACTTGGTAGTAGAATGAACGATGATGTCTGCTCCCCATTCGAAAGGACGGCAGTTGATAGGAGTCGGGAATGTATTGTCCACAATCAAAGGCACTCCGTGACTGTGTGCGATACGGGCAAACTTTTCGATATCCAGCACTTCGAGAGAAGGATTGGAGATCGTTTCTCCGAACAGTGCTTTCGTATTAGGCTGGAAAGCTGCCGAGATTTCTTCTTCGCTGGCATCCGGATTAACGAATGTAACGTCGATGCCGAGTTTCTTCATGGTGACACCGAATAAATTGAATGTTCCTCCATAGATGGCGGATGAACAAACGAAATGATCTCCTGCCTGGCAGATATTGAAAATGGCATAAAAGTTGGCTGCCTGACCGCTGGATGTAAGCATAGCAGCTACACCACCTTCAAGGGCGGCAATCTTGGCGGCAACCGCGTCATTGGTCGGGTTTTGCAGGCGGGTATAAAAATAACCACTGTCTTCCAAATCGAAAAGGCGTGCCATTTGTTCGCTGGTATCGTATTTGAAAGTTGTACTCTGATAGATGGGCAGCACACGCGGCTCACCCTTTTTAGGCGTCCATCCGGCCTGTACGCACAGGGTTTCGGGTTTGAATTGTTTTGCCATAATGATATAGGGTTTTAAGTTTTATTGCCAAAAAAAGTTTTAACGGGGCAAAAGTAGGGAAAATAATTGTATTTTTGTCCTGTTTATAAGTGAAATGATACTGATAAGGTAGTAGTCGAATATGAAAAAAAGATTCTATATTCTTTTATTAATTAGTTTTCTTCTTTCGTTGGCTGATGTGCAGGCGCAACAAAAAGCTACTCCGAAAGCAGGTGAGGGGATTTCTACTTTTTTGCTGCGTCATAACCGTGCTCCAAAGAAATATTACGATGATTTTGTGGAACTGAATAAGGCAAAGCTGGGGAAAGGAAATGTGCTGAAACTGGGGGTGACATATACAATTCCTCCTGTCAAGAGATCGACGGCGGCTGATAAAGAGACACCGGCAAGAAAACAATCCTCAAAGGCTTCGAAAATAGGAACCACTCTTCATGAACCTCTTTTCGGTAAGCAACTGGCGAATGTAAAGGTCACTTCCAACCGACTGGCAGGTGCCTGCTTCTATGTAGTCAGCGGGCATGGCGGTCCTGATCCGGGAGCCATCGGACGGGTAGGGAAGCACGAACTTCACGAAGACGAATATGCCTATGACATTGCACTTCGTCTCGCCCGGAATCTGATGCAGGAAGGGGCGGAAGTGCATATCATTATTCAGGATGCCAAAGATGGTATCCGTAATGACGCTTACCTCTCTAACAGCAAGCGTGAGACTTGTATGGGCGACCCGATTCCATTGAATCAGGTGCAGCGTCTTCAGCAGCGTTGTAACAAAATCAATGCTCTTTATCGGAAAGACCGTCAGAACTATACTTACTGCCGCGCTATCTTCATCCATGTAGACAGCCGCAGCAAAAAAAAGCAGACGGATGTCTTTTTCTATCATTCCAATAAGAAAGCTGAAAGCAAACGGCTGGCAAACAACATGAAAGATACGTTCGAATCCAAATATGGAAAGCATCAGCCGAACCGCGGCTTTTCCGGAACGGTGAGCGGACGCAATTTATATGTACTTTCACACACTACTCCTGCTTCTGTCTTTGTCGAACTGGGGAATATACAGAATACATTTGACCAGCGGAGACTGGTGATGGATTCCAACCGTCAGGCCCTTGCCAAATGGTTGATGGAAGGCTTTCTGAAAGATTTTAAAGGGAGAAAATAAACTTCAATCTCTTTTTTTCGTGAACAAAACGAAAATCGGGATGTTATATATGTGCAAATCGCCTGATGGCTGCTTGTAGGTATGCGAATATATATGAGTCAGTGAATATGCCTCCCCGGCATAACAGGAAGATTGCATAGTAGTTTTGTCGTGTTTTATTTTGTGTTTGTGTTGTGACGGTGCTGCGATGTGAATCGAGGTGCCGTTTTTTTGTTATAACTGCTTTGGGGTTATAACCAGGGATTATCCGACATAATAAAATTCTGTGATTCAGTCTGCCGGAAAATGTCTTCCTTTGCAAAAAAGAAATAATTAAGTATCACTTAAATCAAATCATTTATGTTCAATGAAAAGAGAAGCAGCATGCTGCACGGTGTCCTGTTGATAGCATTATTTTCTTGTGCTGCATTTTATATTGGCGAGATGTCTTTTGTAAGAAGTATTTCTTTCAGTCCGATGATTGTCGGTATCATTTTGGGTATGCTTTATGCCAATAGTCTGCGAAACCACCTTCCGGAAACGTGGGTGCCGGGTATCCAGTTTTGCTCGAAGAAGATTCTGCGCATCGGTATCATTTTATATGGTTTCAGATTGACTTTTCAGGATGTGATGGCTATCGGATTGCCGGCTATGCTGATCGATGTGATTATTGTGGCTGTGACTATTTGTGGCGGCATCTATCTTGGTAAGCTGCTGAAGATGGACCGTGGAATCGCATTACTTACTTCCATCGGAAGTGGAATTTGTGGAGCCGCCGCCATTCTGGGGGCTGAATCGACCATCAAGGCAAAGCCATATAAAACGGCTGTGTCCGTGTCTACTGTCGTGATTTTCGGTACTATTTCCATGTTTCTGTATCCTTTCTTGTACCGGAACGGATTTTGTGCACTGACTCCCGATCAGATGGGGATTTATACGGGGGCTACCCTGCATGAGGTTGCCCATGTAGTAGGTGCCGGAGACGCGATGGGAAACGGTATTTCGGATTCTGCCATCATAGTGAAAATGATTCGTGTGATGATGTTGGTTCCTGTGCTTCTGATTACTACCTATCTGGTGGCGAGAGCGCGGAAAAGACAAGTGCAGAAAGGGCAGAAGTTTCAGAAGATTGCAGTGCCCTGGTTTGCAATAGGCTTTATGGGTGTCATCGCTTTCAATTCTTTTGATTTGCTTCCTGCGCAGTTGGTGGCAGGTATTAACACACTGGATACCTTTTTGCTGACAATGGCTATGACGGCACTTGGGACAGAAACAAGCATCGATAAATTCAGAAAGGCCGGAGCCAAACCTTTCGTACTGGCTCTTTTACTTTATGTGTGGCTGGTGGTCGGCGGATATTTCCTTGTGAAGTATCTCACTCCTTATCTGATGTAGGAGAAATCATCTGATGTAAGGGAAAACGTCTCCTTGCAAAATACTTATTATCACTTTCACCGCAAATTGTACAATCTTAGACGGATAAATTAAGTGTCAGTCACTGAGAACTTCCCATTTTATCTGTATGATAGATACAATTTGTGGCGAAAGTGATGCGTTTCATCCGGGCAGGCTATATTTATTGCTTTTCTTTCGGATAGTTAGGACCGTAAAGCATCGTTTTTTTGCGGACAACCAATTGACCGTCTTTCACAAATTCCTCTCCCCGTTCACTGAGGTGGCGGATCATTTCTGCACGCATGCCTGTCAGCAGCTTTTTATATTTCTTGTCGTTCACAGCATTATGCAGCTCTTTGGGATCTTTGGCAAGGTCAAACAATTGCTCTTCACCTGTATAGAAGTACCAGATATATTTAATCTTTCCGTCGGTCAAGGCACACCAATAGTTGTCATCACTGTAGCAAGTGGCATGTTCCAGATCAATGTATTTGCGCCATTCCGTTTCTGTACCTTTAGCCAGAGATAGCAGAGAGCGTCCGTCTATGTCGGTGGGGACGGAGGTTCCCGCTATTTCGAGGAAAGTTGGCAGCAGGTCACGGAGTTCTACGGGATTATCCACCTTGCCGGGAACGACTTGCGCTTTGGCTGGCCATTTAATAATATAAGGTATGTGCGTAGATCCTTCATACGGATAAGTCTTCCGCCAGTGGTAGTGATCTCCCATCATATCTCCATGATCGGAAACGAAAATGATAAGGGAATTATCATACATTCCCTTGTCTTTTAAGGTCTGGAGGACACGCCCTATCTGTTCGTCTATGAAAGTGATGTTGGCATAATAATAGCGTTTGGAGTGACGTGCATATTCATTTCCGAAGTTGCCGTAGGGAGCATCTTTAGCTGCTTTTTCGGGGTCCAGTTCTTTGGCATATTTCCCACACCAGTCACCAATGACGGGATCGGGAACCTGCGCATCCTTATACATGTCGAGAAAGCGTTGAGGCGGGTCGTACGGGCTGTGGGGACGGGCAAAGGAAACTTTCAAGAATAAGGGCTGATTGCCGTTATCATAATTCTGTATCATCTGACAAGCCATTTCACCAGTCCAATAAGTAGGGTGCAGACTTTCTTTCAGTTTATAGGTAGCTGCTCCGTGATCGTTCCATCCGATTCCGGTTTCATCCGGGTTCTTTCCCGGTGCCTGTATTTGAAACCATAAGCGATAGTCACTGATGAAATTCGGATCTTCCCGGCGTCCGCTTTCATCCAGCAGCGTTCCTTCGAAACCGTGTTTGATTCGTTGCGGATGCCAGTGCATTTTTCCGATACCGAAGGTATAATATCCGGCATCTTTCAGCATCTGAGGCATTTCGTGGTTGTACTTGGGGGCAACTTTACCGTATCCTAACAAGCCATGATGCCAGGGAGACTGTCCGGTCAATAGTCCGGCACGGGCAGGGGTACTGCTGGGACACGAAGAATATCCGTTCATAAACAACGTTCCTTCGCTTGCCAAAGCGTCCAGATGGGGGGAGATAACAGATTCATTACCTATGCATCCCATGGCGTCGCCACGTTGCTGATCGGTCATAATTAAGATAATGTGCGGTTGTTTTTGTGCATAGGCCAAAGATGAGCACAATCCGGCCGTGACGGCAAATGTACATTTCAGGTTAATCATATTTTCAGGTTTTTCATAATGTAATACTGCAAAGGTATAAAGTTTTATCTATTTTGCGTGAAAGCGTTTCTGCTTTTTATATGAAAAAAAGAAACTGTTTCAGAAACAGGTGGGGGCACCTGTACTGAAACAGTCTCTTTTATTATAGGTAATCACCTATAACTTATAAAGGCATATTTCCATGTTTTTTAGGCGGATTCGTCTGCATCTTATTCTCTGTCATTTCCAGTGCCTGGATCAGACGTTTGCGGGTTTGTCTCGGATAGATGATTTCATCGATGAATCCTAGTTCGGCAGCTTGGTAGGGAGTGGCAAACTTTTCCTTGTAGGCTTCCAGTTCTTTACCTTTTGTCTCTGCATCCGCTTTGCGGAACAGGATGTTTACCGCACCTTCCGCACCCATGACTGCGATTTCCGCACTCGGATAAGCGAAGTTCACATCTGCACCTGTCTGTTTGGAGTTCATCACAATATACGCGCCGCCGTATGCCTTGCGGGTAATGACTGTCAGTTTGGGAACGGTAGCTTCGGCAAACGCATAAACGATTTTAGCACCGTGGCGGATGATACCGTTGTTCTCCTGCGTATATCCGGGAAGAAATCCCGGCACATCTTCGAAAGTAATCAACGGAATGTTGAAACAGTCGCAGAAACGGATGAAACGGCTTGCCTTGTCGCTGGCGTCAATGTCGAGAACACCGGCAAGGTAGGCCGGCTGATTGGCGACAATACCAACCGAACGGCCTGCCAGACGTGCAAAACCGATGATGATATTCTTTGCGAAGTTAGTCATTACTTCGAAGAAATAGCCGTTATCTACTACCCGTTCGATGATATCCTTCATGTCGTATGGTACATTCGGGTCTGCGGGGACGATGGTGTCGAGTACGGCATCTTCACGGTTGGTTTCGTCAGTACAGTTTTGCTTTTTCGTTTCGTCCATATTATTCTGAGGCAAGAAGGAAAGCAGTTCGCGAATGCTCATCAACAGTTCTTCTTCGGTATTGCACATAAAGTGAGTGACACCGCTTTTACTGCTGTGTGTCATGGCACCGCCCAGTTCTTCTTTGCTTACCTCTTCGTGGATCACAGTCTTTACCACATCCGGACCTGTCACAAACATGTGACTCTTTTCTTTCACCATAAAGATGAAGTCGGTGAGGGCAGGAGAGTAGCAGGCGCCTCCCGCACACGGACCAAGAATAGCCGAAATTTGAGGAATCACTCCGCTTGCCATTGTGTTCTGATAGAAAATATCCGCATAGCCGGAAAGGCTTTCAATTCCTTCCTGAATACGTGCGCCACCGGAATCATTCAGCGCAATTATCGGAGCACCGTTTTTCAATGCCAGTTGCTGCACTTTCACAATCTTTTTCGCGTTCGAAGCGGACAGTGAACCTCCGTAGACAGTAAAGTCGTAGGCATAAACAAATACCTGGCGCCCGTCAATCTTTCCGTAACCGGATACGATGCCGTCTCCCGGAATCTTGTTTTTGTCCATGCCATAGTTGGTGCAGCGGTGAACCATCAACTTGTCCAGTTCAACAAAAGTACCTTTGTCGAGCAGCATTTCGATGCGTTCGCGGGCAGTCATCTTTCCGCTTTCGTGTTGCTTTTCAATCTTTTCCACGCCCCCACCGAGGGAAGCGATGCGGTCACGTTCCTGGAACGTGGCGTATGCTTTATTTATTTCTTCCATGATGCAATCCGTTTTTAGTATTATACAATCGGCTCTAATGTTATTAATGTCTGGTCACCGGTGATGTTGTCGCCTTCCTGAACCAGAATTTCTTTGATGCGGCAATCGGAAGTCACTTTGTAGTTGCTCTGCATTTTCATGGCTTCGATGACGATGACGGTATCTCCCGTCCTCATTTCCTGCCCTGCCGTAACAGGGATTTTCACCACCTTTCCCGGCATTGGGGAAGTGATGCGGTCGTTCTGTTCGTCTTCGCCTTTCTTGCGCATACGCAGATACTTTGCCTGGCTGTCCACGATTTCGACATTGAAACTGCTATAATGCGTATTTACCTTATAGCTTTTACCGTTTTCGCGGCGAATCAGTTGTGCGTTTGCGCTGCGACCGTCCATCAGAATATTGCAGGTGCCATTTTCGGCCATCACAACATCTGCTTCAAACGGTTTTCCGTCAATGGTAAGTACCACTTTATTGTCTTCCTTGCTGACGAGCTCTATTTCCGCTACGCGGTCTCCTATATGAATTTCCATAATTGAATGCTGTTTTTAGTTTAGATACGAAGTACACCTTTGTGCAAACCGAATTCTTTCCATTTGCTGATGGGACGGTTGTCCGTTGTGTCACCTCTGTTTTCTTCAAGATTCATCAGATAATCCATGTAGGCAGCAATCATGGCAATGTTTTCGGCACGTTCGCTGGTGCGCATGATGCATTGTTGCAGATGCTCGCCGTTCTTGGTGATAAAGCCTGTGTCGTAATGACCTTCCACGAAGTCCGGTGTGTCCATGATGGCACGCAGGTAGCTGATGTTGTTCTTTACCCCTGTCAGTTTATACTCATGGAGTACGCGGCGCATCCGTTCGATGGCATATTCGCGGTTGGTAGCCCATACGATCAGTTTGCCGATCATCGGGTCATAATAGATCGGGATTTCATATCCTTCGTAAACGTAACTGTCGATACGAACACCGATTCCGTTCGGTTCTGTAATCTGCTTGATGATTCCCGGGCTCGGCATGAAGTTCATTTCCGTGTCTTCGGCACAAATACGGCATTCGATGGCATGGCCGCGTTGTTGGATATCTTTCTGTTTCAACTGGAGCACTTGTCCGTCGGCAACTTTGATCTGCTCTTTCACCAAGTCCACTCCGACCACTTCTTCCGTAATCGGATGTTCTACTTGCAGACGGGTGTTCATCTCGAGGAAGTAATAATTGCGATGCTTATCGACCAAGAACTCAATCGTGCCTGCACCGATATAGTTGACCGCTTTGGCGGCGGCTACCGCCTTTTCACCCATGTCTTTACGTAGTTCGGGAGTCACGAAAACCGATGGCGTCTCTTCTACAATCTTCTGGTTGCGGCGCTGTACGGAACATTCGCGTTCGCACAGGTGAATCACGTTTCCGTGTTTGTCGCCCAGAATCTGAAATTCAATGTGATGAGGTTCTTCTACGAACTTCTCCAGATAAACGGTATCGTCGCCAAACGAAGAAAGTGACTCGCTTTTGGCAGTCGTATAAGCCTCTTCCACCTCTTCCGCACTGTGGATAAGGCGCATACCTTTTCCGCCGCCGCCCATAGACGCTTTCAGCATCACCGGATAACCGATCTTATTGCAGAGTTCTACGGCTTCTTCCACACTTTTCAGATTCTCCTGTGTGCCGGGAACGACAGGGACTCCTGCCTCGATCATTTTAATACGGGCGGATATCTTGTCGCCCATTGCCTCCATCGTTTCGGGGTCCGGTCCGATAAAAATAATATTTTCTTCCTGACAGCGTCGGGCGAAAGTCGCGTTTTCGGACAGGAAACCATATCCCGGATGAATAGCGTCTGCATGGCATTCCTTTGCCACTTCGATGATTTTTTCTATATTCAGATAACTCTCTTTGGATGCTGCCGGTCCTACGCAATAAGCTTCGTCTGCATAGAGCACGTGCTTCGCGGTCCGGTCTGCTTCGGAGAAAATAGCGATACTCGTTATCTCCATCTCCCGGCAGGAGCGCATCACCCTTACGGCAATTTCACCGCGATTGGCTACTAAGATTTTTTTTATCATACTTTACTCAATTAAGTACATACTTATTTAATGCCTTCCCATCTTCACAGACATAGTCCATCCGACAGAAACACAGTATTTTCTTGATTTGGGGCTTAACAAATGATGTTCTTTCTCCTAACCCACGAGGCAGAAGAACGCTTTACGCGAAGTGGCAGGTCTTCTGACTGACTCTTGTCTTATAGTGCCTTCCCGAAATAACATCAGTGGCGATAAATTAGTTCATTAATAAGACATTGTATAGAGCTTCACAGCAGCGGGACTGTCCGGGATTTACACCCGATTCCCTTTTAATCGTTGTCCGTTGGACACGGACTCCGAACCATTTCGGGGGGCAAAGATAAATAAATATTGAATACTGTGTTCTGTTTTTGCACGAAAGTTTCAGTTTTGTGCAATGAATACTCCGGCAGATTTCCTCTCCTTTACTTTTCCAATAGAACTAAATCTCTGTGTATTAATGTTTATGTGTTAAACCTTCCCCTTTTTGTATTGTTAAGACTCCCACTAATTAATTAAAAGGAGAATCGATATGAAAGAAAAGAAAATAGCTCGTGAAGAAAGAAATCAGGAGAAACTGGCTAACGGTGATTGGGTAATGGCAGAGTTTTATGCAACGTGGTGTCCTCATTGCCAACGTATGAAACCGGTTGTTGAAGAATTTAAGAAACTGATGGAAGGAACATTGGAAGTGGTATTGGTAGACATCGATCAGGAACCTGCCCTTACAGATTTCTATACAGTTGAGTCGACTCCTACCTTTATTCTTTTTAGAAAAGGACAACAGCTCTGGAG
>OHQX01000625.1_pt1 | contig 14755 bp, 14 predicted proteins | sample 1578251 | NCBI WGS metagenome assembly OHQX01 (sample SAMEA3879507, study PRJEB24766) | human gut metagenome | biome: human-associated habitat; feature: feces | place: USA | collected 1985/1987
CCGATTCGAGTGGAAAAAAACATAATGATTACTTTGGTATGCGTTATAATGTCCAGTTGATATTTCACATATTTTAGGAAATTTAATAACTGTTATATTTAATTATCAAATTCTTCGCAAACCCTTGAAAATACTAAGTTTGTAGCAAGTGAGCTTTCCCTTACTCTTTCCCTTGTGTTATATTCTCACATTGGTTTTCATGAACCTTAATATGGGAAAAAATAAGGGAAAGAAAATTTCATAACACAGTATAACAATAACGACATGGTGAACTGATTGAAATGTTTTCGATATTTAACTCTATAACTGATTATTAAAAGAAAATGGAGATAAGATACGATGAGAACAATTTATGCAGAATACAACATAAATCACGATAGTATTGATGTTTACACAAGTGCCGGATATATGCTTCGCATTGATTGCTGGAAAGCTGAAAAAAATCTAAAAACCACATACGGATCAGAATGTGCGCTTACTTCATTGGCTGTGGATGAGCCTTTGGAATATGCAAGATTATATCTTGAGGGTAATTTACAGATGTGGGTAGATGCAGAAGACTCACTAGAGTTATAATCCTTATCCATATAAATAATATGCAAATATATATCCCATCAATATAGCGAATATACTGAAGTAAAAGTATCTTTATAATCAATTTTAACCAAAAGAATATGTTCTTAGAGGAGGTGTCTCCCGAAAGAACATATTCTTCTATTATGGGTAATTATAAATATAGAACATGCTTTTCTTGTGCTACAATTTCTTCACTATGAGTTACAACAATAACTGTTTTTCCCTGTTCACTTAACTCATGCAATATATTCATAACAATCTCACTATTTTTTTTGTCTAAGGAACCAGTTGGTTCGTCTGCTAATACAATCGAACATTTCTTTAGCATTAAACGAGCTAACGCAACTCTCTGCTGTTCGCCACCAGATAATTGATAGACTTTTTTGTTAATTACTTTCTGTAAACCAACTTTTTCAAGAGCTTCATTTATTGAAATATCCGTTCTACCTGATTTTTTTATTATTTCTAGATTTTCTTTTACTGTTTTGTTTTCCAAAAGGGCAAAATTTTGAAATAAAAATCCAACAACTTCTTTGAAATATTTCTGCTTTTTTCCTTTTTTTGCCACATCAAAACCATTCACAATAATAGAACCTTTGTCAGGAGTTTCAATACCTCCAATCATATTAAGTAAAGTACTTTTTCCGCATCCACTTTCGCCACTAATTACCAAAAAACGGCTATCTGGAATTTCCAAATGAAAATTTTTGAACAAAATTTTATCATTATATGCTTTGCATAGATTTTCAATTGTTATCATAAGCAACCTCCTTTTAATGATTTCGGTATGTTTGTTTTTTCAACAATTGTGATATTAAAGAAAATAATTGTAAATTCTATTAGTGCCATAAATGAACTAACAAGAATGCTAATTCCTACTTCAGTCTGTACCGATAATAAAGAATAGATAAGCATACCTACTAATATCACAAAATTTTCCACTACAATCATTTTAAGAAGTGTTTTGTGCCGTTCAAATAAACTATATCCAAAGATTTTCATCAAGGAAATTTTCATTGCATTTTCTCGGAACTCTAGTCTACTTACTGTAACAATAATCATAATATTTAAAAGCAATACAATCGTACAAAGAGAACTTAAAAATCCCACGAGTTTTATTAAAAATGTGTGATTATATAAATACTGTTCATGTACGTTTGTAATTACTAGCTGATAATTTCCAAGCATATCTTCATACTTTTTGCTGATATTTCTTAGCTGTTTTTCATCACATTGAAATAAAACTGCTCCTGCTTTATAGCTTTCAAGATACCCACCATTGACTGCTAAATCTTTGTTTGCCTGATAAATAATTATCGGATTTTTGCTTTTTTCGATACCATTTATTCTACTTGTATCTAAATAGGAAAAGTATTCTGTTTCGCTATACTCTATGTACTGAATATTTAATTGTTGTAAATTATCATGATTTAAAACATGGCTCAAGGAGTCATAGGCTAATTGCTTGTTTTTAGCAAAATATCTATTCTTTGGAATGAAAATAATCAAATCAGAAGATTCATTCTCTACTGCATTTATCTGCTTCGTAAAACCTTGTAACATATCTTTTGCATGATTATTTACATATATCACATCATTTTTATCATTTAAAATATTCAAGCATATTACAGGCTTTAATGTGTTATATTCATTCTTGTATAGTTTATTCCAAAAAGCTTCTTCTTTTTCAGCATTAAAATCAGTAGTCTTTACGGTAAAATAATTTGCATCATAATATTCTTCTAACAAATGTTCATTTGTAAATAGGTTATTATGAATACTACTAATATTAGTGGTAATTGTAAAAACAGCGGCTACCCCTGCTATAAATTTTAACGAATAAATTAAAAAATCCACTCCTCTTTTGTGTGTTGCATTTGCGAATGCCTTTCTAATATCAAAAAAGCAAAAAGAACAATATGGAATAGTGGAAAGAATAATTCCAATGGAATATAAAATTGTGACGAGTCTATTCTCATATGCTCCCGATATATAATTTGACAGCAATATTTTTGCAACAATAAATAATGCAATGTCAAAAGTTACATCGAATAAAGCAGCCTTAAATGCTATGAAACCAGCACTTTCTCCTAAGGAAACTCGTACAACAACCTCTTTTTTTCGCCTAACCACTTCAATTACATTTAGAACAATCATCAATGCAATAATCATACCCCATATAATAAAAATCATGTCCTTTTCCGTAGAATTCCAATATTCTGGATAAGTTAAGCTATATTTTTCTGATAATTTCTGATATGCAGAGATAATATTGTCCTCATTTCCTATGTATGAGATAAAGTTTTCATAACCCACAGAGGTACTTTGCAATTCTGAGAGATTATGAAATTTTACTTTCGTAATTCCGGAAACTAAAGCGGTATATTCTGATTCTTCTATGTTTGCAGTATTTTTTAATGTTTGTCTGATTACTTTATCATCGCCATAAATATGAAGTGTTGAAAGGTATTTATTATTGATTTCATTGTACTGAGAAAAAATATGTACATCATTCTCCGTTGCAGTTTCTGATACATCTTTCAGAAACTGCGACATATCTTCACTAGCAACTTCATAGCGTGATGACGTAAAATATGCTGTAGAAAAGTTCCAAAGCTGATCTTGAAATATTTCAGATTGCATAAGTATTCCAAAAATCAGGAAACAAAACAAACATAAGTTTTTAATTGCTTTCATTTATTTCAACCCCAGATTCCATACTTTATTTGCTTTTTCAAATATCGTAGTCAATATTGTGCTATTTTCATCAACAATCCATTGATCTTCTTGATCTTCAGCTTTTTTGCTACTTGACAACATAATTTGAGTATTCAAATCCTTATAGTCATTAAATAGCACGCCTTGACTTATTCCTTGGTGAAATGGTTTTATCCAAATAATTAGTGCATATCGAACATCTGACTCAGCTATCGCAAGATTTCCATTCCAAAGCAAATAATCAGGGACAGACACACTATACTGGAATCCATCTTTATCTGTGTAAATTTTTACTCCAGATTCTTCTATTTCAGGGAAGTCTTTCTGAAATTCGTTATATGGTTTATAACTCCCGAAGTACCAAAATAAATTATAGCAACAGAACAAAATAACCAAAACAATTCCTATATATTTTATTTTTTTCTTCATTTATATACACTCCACAAAAAAGAGTGGTTGGAATTCCAACCACTCAGCCATTATCCCGAACCTTTGTTTAGTAGCTATTACCGTAGGTAATACTATTTCCTTTATGAGCAACCTCAATTTTAGACCAATTACCTTTACCAACATTTGAACCCGAAAAAGAACCATTTCCATTCTTGACATATGCGTAATGATCTTTAGTTGAATGATATGCGTGTGCATAATCTTCATTAATAGCAAGAGTATTATAACCATAAGTCAAAACACCTTTTCCGCCATCAGATGTAGTGCTCAATTCCCACTTTTTATCAAATGTCTTATTCCCGTTTGTAACAGAAAATGCCATTACTGGAATTGATGAAGAAATTAACATTGCACTAATAGCTACCCCTACAATCACTTTCTTTGCTCTCATAAGTTTTACCTCCTTTGATCTGCTGTATTTCTATTTATATTTTATCAAATATTTTGTATCTAGTCAATCAGTATCTTGACTTATATAGCGTCGAATTGTAAGATATATTCCTTGTAAAATTAACCAAAAGAACAACAGATTTATTGATAATGCTTTTTTAATTACTTCTCCAAAATAAATGATGACAGCCGCACTTGTCAGTATCATCAGTAGGGTAATAACATCCCAACAGTTTTTCTTATATAATTCTATAACCTTTATTTCTATCAGTATTGCCAGTATCCCTGTCCCTGCCACACATATTCCAACAACCAATATCATCAATAACCAATATATGATTCCGGCTATAATCTCATTTGGAATTTTTGTGCTGATTTGTGCCACAGATTGCCCGGCATCAATCGTCCAACCGATAAAAGTTTGTATGAATGATGCTGCATCATGGAAGAATGATTTGCAATCGGAAAGGAACACATCTGACTGTACTGCCTGAAAAAGAGTGGTTGTCAGCGAATACCATGCAAGAAGGAACAAGGTTGTTTGGAACATTACCGTTTTTGCTTTATATTGTCCTGCAAGTTGCTCTTTTTGTGTTTCGTATCTTGCTTTTGCATTCTGATAGGCTGTCCGGTCACAGGCTTCGCATTTTTTATAGAGTACCGGCTTTTCTACCGGTATCTCTACGATTTTCTGATGTGTCCGGGCATAATCCCGTTGTTGTGTTAAGCATCGTATTTTATCTTGACATTCCTCTATCGTGACGTTTGCGCTTCGCAGCTTCTCTTTCTCGCTCCGCAATGCTCTGTCTGCCAGCTTCAAGTCGTTCTTTAATGCTTGAATATTCCCGGCTCTGTTCTCTTTGTTTAATTTCTCGTTCAAGGTCAGAGATTCGTTGAGCTGCGTCTTCAGTTCCACGATAAGCTGGTCTTTCTGTTCCAACTCTTCTTGTATCTCCTCGGTCAAGAGCAGAAGTTCTTCCAACTGTTCGGCGTTCTTTAATTCTCTGGATTCGTTCATCTATATCACGTCCTTTCTCTACCTGCTGTTCCAGTTCAGCAATTCGGTGTTCTGTTTCAGTAATAAACTGTTTTCGCTGTTCAGCTTCTGTGCCAATATCTGCCATTGCTGATTTTCGTTTTCCAAAAGTTCTATCTTCGTTTTCTGTTCTTCCATCTTGGAAAGTAGTTCCTCGGTATTTGGCAAAATGTTGAGCAGCTCGGATAACTCGCTGTTTAATTTTTGCAATTTCTGATTCTGTTCCTGCATAAGAGAGAGTTGGGTGTCCCGGTTCTGCATTTCCAGAAGCATTTCTGCCATTAAGGTCTGCTGTTCTTCGATTTGCCCAATCATGGACTCCATTAAGGGTATAATTTCCCGGCTTTCTTCTAATGTCATTTAATCGCTCCTTCCATAATGATAATGCACCTGATACTTTCCCAAAGGTGTCCAGTATCTTTTGCAATAACGTGTTTTGTTGTTTTATGATTTGATTTTCCGCTACTTTCCACGAACCTTTTATTTCCTGCCCGGCAAGAAACTTTTGTTCAATCTTTCTTGCGTCAGCACCTTCATGGATGGTAGGAATCTGGAGTTTTCCCTGCTTTTCGTAAGAACGGTGATCGACCTGATTATGCAAAGGCAGATGTTCATTACACACCTTTGCCCACTCGCTCCGCCACAGTTCACAGTTTTTTGGATTGTTCCATCCCGTAGCATCGGTCAGTACCCGTTTCCATTGCAGGCGGTTTCTTGCACCAATCTTCTGGATTCCGTTTTCATCTAATACAGGGATACGGATTCCATGACGGTCAGGGTTTTTCTTATCCTGCCACCAGTTCGGATGGGATTCATCAATCACGATATTTCCGCTTTTATCTCTGACAAAATCCCAATCTTTGACTTCTTTCTTCCCCCAAGAATGATCCGGGTTAAAAGGGCGCATTGTCAGAAGCAGATGGACATGAGGATTGCCATCCCCTTTGTCGTGGATACTCCAATCAGCACACATTCCCTTATCCACAAATGTTTTTTTGATATAGTCGGCTGTATATTGAATCTGTTCCTGTCTGCTCCATTCTTTGGGGAGGGCAAATTCAAATGACCTGCCAAGTTGGGCATCTGCACTTTTTTCAATCTTCAATACCTCATTCCATAACCGTTGTTTCTGAAATGTGATTTTAAATTTTTCTAAAGCAGCTTCTTTATCTTCTGACCTTTTGTATCGGACAGATTTTTGAAAGCGTTTTATATTTTCTTCTGGTACTATCTGCCATTCAGGAGGTGCGTTTTCGCACATCATCAGACTGGTGTAGACCACTTCTTTTTTAGAAGTGTAATAACTGATTCGCCCGGTTTCCTCGTTTTTCATCACATCCCCATTGAGATATGCGGAAGCGGAGATAACAGATTTCCCTTTACTTCGTCCGACTATTTTGATTGTGTAATGAAAAATCGCCATGTCTGGATTCCCCCTTTCTGCACATCCGGCATAGATTTCCGGCAACATTGCTTTCAGTTTTAGAAAAAGCAGTATTGCCGGAACGCCCTCTGCGTAAGAGTGCCCTGCGCATAGCAGCCTGCATGGAATGCGCCCCTCTGGCGAAGAGTGCCTCCTGCGGCATGAGCAGGTCTGGCTGAAAGCCCCGCCGACGGAACGAGCCCGGCAAGCGTGAGCGAAGACCGGTTGCCACTTGTGGCAAACTTATTGGGACGACCTCTGGTTGTCCATAAGTGCGCCCTTCATGAAAAAGCAATGAAGGGAATGAAAAACTCATCCCCCCCCGCCATTACACTTCCTCCATATCGGTATGTGTTTCTTTCTGCATTGCCTTTGAAAAAAATTTCCCATTGGCTTCCTGCTTTTTCAGAAAACCAATCAGCTTTGGGATGTCCTCTTCCTCGATAGGCGCACCGAGAACGGATTCCACCGCACCGCCAACCTGACAGAGCCTATGGGTTCGTTTTTTACTTTCTTCGGCTTTCTTTCGTTTCAGAAGTTCTTTCTTCTGTGCTGCATATCGTTTTGCTTTTTCAAGGCTTTCCTGTTCCTTCTTTTCCATTTCAAGCATTCGTTCTTCATAACTTTTTGTTGATTTTGCCATGATTACATTCCCCTTTCTTTTACAAACATAAGTTCTCGGTTGCGTATCAGAAGAAGCACATGGTATAATCTTCTTGCGTGTAGGTATATCATGGCTTCGGTCTGATAGAACCTTTGGCGGTTTCTTTGGAAGCCGCCTTTTTAATTTGCCGCAGTTCTTGTTACGGCTTTTACATTTCCTCTATCCCTCAAATCACGACCTTCATTCGCTTCCATAAACATTTCCAGAATATCGGTTTTAATCAGGACTTTGCGACCAACCTTTAATACTGGAAGTTTCTTCCATTCTACAAGCTGTCTTAAGGTGTTTCTGCCGATTCCCGTATAGTCAGCAGCTTCTTCGATGGATAATGCAATTTTTCTTTGCGTCATATAATCACCTCCTTATAAATTGCATTATGCAATTCTTGTGATGTAAGTATATCCTTTTCATATCTTTTTGTCAAGCGTTACGAAATATTAAAAATAATTTTTAAGTTGCATATTGCAATTACAGAAAAACAATGCTATAATTCATACATACCGAAAAAGGAGGCAGTCAGCATGAAAGATAAAGAACTACGCAAGCTGATAGGCAGCAGAGTAAAACAGCGCCGTCTGGAATTGAATCTGACACAGCCTTATGTCGCAGAAAAGATGGGTGTTACCGCTTCTACAATCCTGCGTTATGAGAATGGTTCGATTGACAATACGAAAAAAATGGTGCTGGAAGGTCTTTCGGAAGCACTCCATGTATCTGTGGAATGGCTCAAAGGGGAAACAGATGAATATGAAACCGACATTACGGATAAGAGAGAGTTACAGATTCGTGATGCGATGGGAGATATTCTGGAACAGTTACCGCTTGCCCTTACCAAAGAAGAAGATGCTTTTTCAAAAGATTTATTACTGCTGATGTTAAAACAATATGGTCTGTTTTTGGATTCCTTCCAGTTCGCCTGCAAAAACTTCAAGGGGAATGCTGGTCAGACGGATATTGCCAAAACAATAGGGTTTGAATCGAATGATGAATATAATGAGATTATGTTCTTAAGGGAAATCACTCACACCATCAATGCTTTTAATGAGATGGCAGACGTTGTAAGGCTCTATTCCAAGAAACCAAAAACAGCAGAACAAAGGCTTGCAAATCTTTTATCAGAAGTCTTATACGAAGATTCCGAATCGGTATAGTAAGACAACCGGAGTTATGATATACTTACACGCACGAAGCATTTCATCAGTTCCGATTGTCTAATATCGAAAGGAGACATACGATTATGGCAAAAGGATCTGTAAGAAAAAAAGGAAAGAAATGGTACTACCGCTTCTATGTAGAGGACGCAAGCGGCAATCTTGTTCAGAAAGAATGCGTTGGAACAGAAAGCAAAAGTGAAACTGAAAAGCTGCTCCGTCAGGCAATGGATGATTATGAGAAAAAGAAATTTGTTGCCAAAGCGGAAAATCTCACAGTCGGACAGCTTTTGGATGTGTGGGCAGAGGAGGAATTAAAAACAGGTACGCTCAGCAATGGTACGGTGGAGAATTACCTCGGAACAATCCGAAATATCAAGAAACACCCATTGGCAGAACGGAAACTGAAAAATGTAACCTCTGAACATTTGCAATCCTTCTTCGATTTGCTTTCCTTCGGGGGAGTTCATCCCGACGGAAAAGAGAGAAAGGGTTACAGCAAAGATTATATCCATTCTTTTTCCGCAGTCATGCAGCAGTCCTTCCGTTTTGCAGTATTTCCAAAGCAGTATATTACGTTCAATCCCATGCAGTATATTAAACTGCGGTATCAGACGGATGAAGTGGATTTGTTTTCCGATGAGGATATGGACGGAAATGTCCAACCAATTTCACGAGAAGATTATGAAAGATTGCTTGCTTATCTGCAAAAAAAGAACCCAGCCGCAATACTTCCAATCCAGATAGCCTATTATGCCGGGCTTCGTATTGGAGAAGCCTGCGGTTTGGCATGGCAGGACGTAAATCTGGAAGAACAATGCCTTACCATAAGACGCAGCATCCGATATGATGGCTCAAAGCGCAAATATATCATCGGACCAACCAAGCGGAAAAAAGTAAGGGTTGTTGATTTTGGAGATACACTGGTAGAGATTTTCCGTAATGCCCGGAAAGAGCAGTTAAAAAATCGAATGCAGTACGGAGAACTTTATCACACGAACTACTACAAAGAGGTCAAAGAGAAAAACAGAGTGTACTACGAATATTATTGTTTAGACAGAACAGAGGAAGTCCCGACAGATTATAAAGAAATTTCTTTCGTCTGTTTAAGACCGGATGGTTGTTTGGAACTTCCAACTACTTTGGGGACTGTTTGCAGAAAGGTGGCAAAAACATTAGAGGGATTTGAAGGCTTTCATTTCCACCAGTTACGTCACACCTATACAAGCAACCTTTTAGCAAATGGAGCTGCCCCAAAAGATGTGCAGGAATTGTTGGGACACTCAGATGTCAGTACCACAATGAACGTCTATGCTCACTCCACAAGAGATGCGAAACGAAAATCAGTTCGGCTTCTTGATAAAGTGGTGGGCAATGACTAAAAAATTTCCCTTATTTCCCTTGTGATTATCTCATAAGGGCAAAAATAAGGGAAACTACATATCATTTCACTAATGGACAGGCGGGAAAGCCTATAAAATGGGGAAAGTTAGAGGAATAATTATATAAATTACAGTTTTTTAAGGTAGTAATTTATCTGCCAAACCTGATCATGGCATCTGCATTTGCACTTTTGTTCTTTACACTGTTCTCGAACAGTGGTCCTGTGAACTCAATCCTGCAGTCTATGGGAGTAATCAGCAAGCCTATCGACTTTATGGGAAGTGTATTTGGAACCAGATCACTCATCGGCTTCATGAACTTCCTTATGTGGTTCGGTAATACGACTATTATGCTCATGGCAGCAGTCATGGGTATCAGTACAGAAGTATTTGAGGCGGCAGATCTGGATGGATGTAATGCATTGCAGAGATTCTTCTATATAACTTTACCGAGTATACGACCAATACTTGCATATACACTCATCACATCAATCATCGGTGGACTCCAGATGTTCGATGTACCTCAGATTCTGACAAACGGACAGGGAAATCCGGACAGAACGTCAATGACACTTATCATGTTCCTGAACAACCACTTAAAGAGTAAGAACTATGGTATGGCCGGAACATTGTCGGTATATCTGTTTATAGTCAGCGCAATTCTGTGCTTCATCGTATACAGAATGACAAATGACAGCGATCCTGACGGATCAAAGGCAGCAGCAAAGCGAGCTGCAAAAGAAGCTAGAAGAAAGAAAAAGGAGGCGGCTAAATAATGAAACCAAAACATAAAATTAATGTCCGCAGTGTTATAGCGCATATAGTTTTGATATTATTATCATTTTTATGCCTGTTCTTCTTTGTAATACTTATAATCAATGCGACAAGGTCGCATGCACAGCTGCAGAAGGGCTTCTCATTTATCCCGGGCGGGCATTTCCTGGATAATCTGAAATCTGTAGCTAATGACGGATCCTTCCCTATGTTTAGGGGAATAGTAAACAGCCTTATTATATCGGGCTCATGTGCAGTTTTATGTACATATTTTTCATCGCTTACAGCATATGGACTTTATGCTTATGATTTTAAATTAAAGAAAGCTGCATTTACATTTATCATGGCGATACTGGTTATGCCGACACAGGTTACTGCGATGGGCTTCCTGCGTTTAATAACAAATATGGGAATGTATGATTCGTGGACTCCACTTATCATTCCATCAATAGCATCGCCGGCGGTATTCTATTTCATGTACAGCTATCTACAGTCATCACTTCCTCTATCACTTGTAGAAGCTGCACGAATTGATGGTTCGAATGAGTTTAGGACATTCAACCATATAGTATTGCCGATCATGAAACCTGCAATTGCAGTACAGGCAATTTTTACATTTGTAGGTTCATGGAACAACTACTTCACACCGGCCCTGATCATCCAGTCAAAGAACAAGATGACAGTACCAATTTTGATTGCCACACTTCGAGGAGCGGACTATATGAATTTCGATATGGGAAAAATCTATATGATGATAACAGTAGCTATCGTGCCTATTATTGTTGTATATCTCCTCTTATCAAAATATATTATTGCCGGTGTCACACTTGGAGGCGTGAAGGAGTAAACGATTTAATTAGTTTTAGCATCAGAGCAGATGGCTTACATATATGTTATGTAGGTCATCTGTTTTTAGTATATTGAAATATGAGGTACAGCATATTTTTTATTTAGGAAATATTGTGGCACCTATGCAGTATATCAGCAGATGATTGTTGATTAAATAATTCTAAAATGATAGATTATAGAATTGACTCATGGTATAATATAACGAACGTAAAGATATGTGCGTCAAAAGAGATATCATATAGATAAGATTGGAGAAAATACATGAACCCAGCAAGCATAATGAAAATGATGAAAGCAAAAAATACATTTACAGCAAACCACCCAAAGTTTGTATCCTTTTTACAGTATGCATTCGGCAGCGGCATTCCGGCAGACTCTGTTATTGAAATCACAGTTACAAAGCCGGGTCAGGAGCCGGTTACGTCCAATATCAGGGTTTTACAGTCGGATCTCGAACTTTTGGACAGCTTGAAGGATATTAATTAGATATGTTATACCAGATTAAGGATGGGACAGTTTCGGTAGGTGGTCAGACGATTCTGTCCCATGTTGATTTTTATATAAAGGAAAAAGAAAAAATAGCTGTTGTCGGCAAAAACGGAGCAGGAAAGACCACATTGCTTCGGCTTCTTGCGGGGGAGCTGCAGCTTGACCGCGATGACCGTCGCGGTATGTCGTCAGGAGCGCATGGCAAAGAGACTGCCTGTAAAAATAGTCTTGGAATCGTGACCTCGCGATACATCACAATTGACATGCTCAGACAGGCGGATAAATCAAATCAGGATTTGACAGTAGAGCAGATACTGCTTGAGAGCTGCCCGGATAAAGATACCTTTTCAAAAGAGAGGTTTGACTACGAGATGGAGTACGACCGGCTTTTTACAGGCTTTGGCTTTGAAAAAGAAGAAAAAAGCCGTACACTCGGCAGTTTTTCCGGAGGTGAACAGACCAAGATTTCACTTATAAAGCTGCTGCTTGAAAAGCCGGATTTGCTGCTTCTTGATGAGCCGACGAATCATCTTGATATGAAAACTGTCGAGTGGCTGGAGGATTATCTCATTAACTATCCAAAGGCTGTTGTCATTGTGTCGCATGACAGGGCATTTCTTGATGCAGTTGCGACTGGTGTATATGAGCTTGAAAACGGAGCATTGCACAGATATGCCGGCAACTACACGCAGTACAGGCAGCAGAAACTTAAAAATCTGCAGATACAGCGCAAAGCCTACGAGCGCCAGCAGGCGGAGATTGCGCACAATAATGAGCTTATCGACAAATTCAAGCATAAGCCGAAAAAAGCTGCGTTTGCACGCTCACGCAAGACCATGCTGGCACGCATGAAGCTGATAGAAAAGCCGGTTGAAGACGAAGCTCATATTTTTACAGGCAATATCGAGCCACAGTTTCCGGGCGGTAAATGGGTTTACGAGGCGAAGGAATTAAAAATTGGATATGACGGCAGGGCACTGCTTGAGCTGTCGCTTCGTATAAGGCGTGGTCAGAAGATTGCCGTAATTGGTGACAACGGCATAGGAAAATCAACATTTCTAAAGACTGTGGCAGGACTTATTCCACCAATAAAGGGCACAAGCCAGCTCGGCAGCAATCTGCTGGTGGGATATTTTGACCAGCAGTCGGCACTTATAGACAGCGATAAGACCGTGAGAGATCATTTTCACGAGCTTTTTCCGGCACTTCTGGAGAAGGATTTAAGAAAGACGCTTGGCATGTATCTGTTTGGAGGGGCAAATGCCTCAAAGCGTATCAGCTCGCTCTCAGGTGGTGAGAAGTCCAGGCTTGTGCTCGCAGAGCTTCTGACAGGCCGTCCGAACTTAATGATACTCGATGAGCCGACCAATCACATGGATATTCCGGCGAAGGAGACACTCGAATCGGCATTTAAGGCATATACCGGCACCATGCTCTTTGTATCGCATGACAGGTATTTCATAAAGCAGGTGGCTGATGCCATACTGGTCTTTGAAAATGACAAGGTGATGTACTATCCGTTTGGCTATGACCATTATATTTCAAGGCTTAAGGCATCACAGGACGGCAATCTGCCGGCACTCATGCAGGCAAAGGATGCTGCGATGGTCGAGGCACTTGCGGCTGTCCCAAAGAGGGAGAGGCATGAGACCAGACAGCTTTCAACAGATGAGGCGTATCTCGAGTGGAAGCTTACACTTGCAGCGGAGCCGGTGGTGAAGGCAGCTGAAGAAGCAGAAAAGGTTTATGAAGAGCTATGTGAAGCAGAAAGCGAGCTTAACGAAGAAAATGTCGATAAGCTGCGACTGCAATATGAAAAAGTTGCTGACTCATGGACAAATGAGTGTACAAAATGGTATGATATATACTTAGATGAGATGTATCCGGAGAGTGATTTTTAATTTGCAGACATAAGGGAATCAATGTCATTTGCTGTATATCATAAATTATCCGGGGAGAAAGGATTATATATGTGGTTATCAAGATATTTTGTGTATTTTATTATATTTAGCTGTATGGGCTGGATATATGAGAGCATCTACTGTACCATCAGGGCAAAAAAATGGGAAAACAGAGGCTTCCTCTATGGGCCGCTTTGTCCTATTTACGGAGCCGGAGGTGTTGCGATCACTGCGATAGCAGATCTTATTTCTGCTCATACTGATGCGACATTTACATGGTGGCAGATATTTCTTGTGGCATTTTTGGGAAGCATTGTCTTAGAATATGGCACATCATGGGCGCTTGAGAAGCTGTTTCATGCATATTGGTGGGATTACAGCAGCATGCCGCTTAATATAAACGGCAGGGTGTGCTTTCCATATTCTGTAGGCTTTGGGGTGGCAGGACTTATAGTGGTGTATTTTATTGCACCATTTACGAAGTTCATCACAGGCTGGATGTCACCTATATGGTATGAGTTTTTCTCACTGCTTCTTATGGGCTTTTTAGCTGTAGACACTGCAATCACCGTGTCAGCGCTTACAGATTTCAGTAGGACAATAGTCAATCTGCAGAACAATTTCAACACCTATATGGATGAGGTTGTGGAAGAGGTTAAAGAGCGTAAGAAGGCGGCAGATGAAAGGTCGCAGGAGAGGTCACAGGAGCTTGCGGAGGCAGTCGAGGAGCGCAGAAAGAGAAAACGTATCAGAGCCAGTGCAGACCGCGTCATCGATTCAATGGGTGCTTTAAAGAAATCTGCGCTTAACCGAGCACAGGGCTTCAGAAATCCAAAGGTGGAGAACAGGTATCTCGAGACCTTTACAGAGAGTCTGAAGGAACGCTTTAAAAGAGAACGTATAAAGAAAGCAAAGAAGGAAAAAAAGGCAGATAAATAATAAATAAAAATTT
>OHQX01000626.1_pt1 | contig 14754 bp, 10 predicted proteins | sample 1578251 | NCBI WGS metagenome assembly OHQX01 (sample SAMEA3879507, study PRJEB24766) | human gut metagenome | biome: human-associated habitat; feature: feces | place: USA | collected 1985/1987
AAAAACATTTAATCTAATCATACTTGTATAAATTTTAAGTGCATCGCAAATTTAAGCAGAATAAATATCTCCACCAACAAAAGTAAATTGTTATTAATTCCTTTCCCGCCGGATGAACCAATCTTTGGCAAGTATGTTGTCTCATCAGAATTGATTCTAACTTTAACTATTAAAAACTGACTTGATTATGAAATGTAAAGATTCTAATTTCTGGATTGGACTGGGAATAGGTTCGGTTGCCGGTGCATTGGCCTACCACTTCTCCCGTACGGAGAAAGCTAAAAAGCTGGAAGATGCCATATGCCGTGCCATCCACAAAGCAAGTGGCGAAGCCAAGGAGTTCATCAACACTGCTGAAGAAGAAGCATTGCACGTTGGCACCAAAGTAGCAGACAAGATGGCCCATGAGGCCCATGAGGCCGCAGAGAAAGCTGACAATCTGAAAAACAAGGTTCACAATTTTGCCGATGCTAAGAAATAAAACAAGCACTTGGAAACTTCTGAAGGGGTGTGTCAAAATTCACCACAGATTACACGGATTAACACAGAATGAGCTTAATCTACTGATAATCAAAGATGCTTATCTGTGCAAATCTGTGTAATCTGTGGTGAATACCAGTTTCGACACACCCTCTTTGCATATCGACCCATCAGTTCTGCAGACTGCGCCGATTCAAAATATCATTCATATGCTCCAATGCCCATCCTACCAAAGATTCAATATGCGGCATCAGGCTACATCCGATTTCTGTAAGGTTATACTCCACACGGGGAGGAACTTCCGCATAGACTTTCCTAACAATCAGCCCGTCCGTCTCCAATGAGCGCAATGTAACCGTCAGCATCCGCTGGGAAATATCCCCTATGGTTTTCTGTATATCGCAAAAACGCATCGTTCCATTCGCTTTCAGTGTGACCAGCACAAGCATTGTCCATTTGTCTCCCAACCTGCTCAGTACATCCCGTACCGGACAAGCATCCATACGATGAAAATTTTCCATTCCTTTATTTTACCAATCAGTTCAACCTCAGCAATGGCGACTCTATGCTTAGTGTCCGGCATTGCACCACAAAAGTAATAAACTTACTCAAAATAACTATCGTTTCATACGATAATTAAAACATTCTTTATACTCGTAAATGCATCTGCCTCATCCGGATTATTTGTATTTTTGCAACATCGTTTCCTATTCATATGTAACTGCAAGACTCTTATGAACGTAAAAATAGAAGAAAGCTGGAGAAAACGCCTACAAGAGGAGTTTGACAAACCTTATTTTGAGAAGCTGGTAGCATTTGTAAAAAGTGAGTATGGACATGCCAACGTGCTACCTCCCGGCCATCAAATTTTCCACGTCTTCAACTCTTGCCCGTTCGAGAAAGTGAAAGTCGTCATACTCGGACAAGACCCTTATCCTAATCCCGGTCAGTATTATGGAGTCTGCTTTTCCGTACCGAAAGGAATAGCCATTCCCGGTTCTCTGGCAAACATATTCAAGGAAATACATCAGGACTTGGGAAAGCCCATTCCGACTTCCGGAAATCTGGACCGTTGGGTAGCGCAAGGCGTGTTTCCTATGAATTCCGTCCTCACAGTACGTGCCCACGAAACCGGCTCGCACCGGAACATGGGATGGGAAACCTTCACAGACGCTGTTATCAAGAAACTGAGTGATGAACGGGAGAATCTTGTATTCATGCTTTGGGGAGCGTACGCCAAAGAGAAAGCCGCTTTAATCAATAGCAGCAGACACTTGATTCTGACTACCGTCCATCCGTCCCCACGTTCTGCCGAATACGGATTCTTCGGTTGCAGGCACTTCAGTAAAGCCAACGATTTCTTACGGAGCAGAGGGATACAAGAAATAGACTGGTAACACGCTACAATACTCCGCTAACTCCGCTTCCAAACAAAGCAAAGTCCCCCAGGCACGGGTCGTCCGGAAAGGCCTCTGCCAGAGCTTCAGTAATCCGGCGGGCATTCTTCAAAGAAAATGTTTCTGTCTCGGTGAGTCCCAAAGCATAGGCCACACGGCAGACATGCGTGTCCAAAGGCACAATCAGGTCCCTGCAATCAAATCTCTCCCAAATACCAAAATCCACTTCCGGACCTTTCCTTATCATCCAGCGCAGAAACATGTTCAGTTTCTTCTGGGGGCTCTTTGCCGAGACTTCCAAAAATGCGCATAACCTTTCCATCGGATTACCTGCATACGTACATAAGGCATCCTCCAGACTGTCAAAAGCAGAATAAGCAGCATGCAAACGTCTGAAATAGGAATGAAAGTCGGCATAAGAAAGCATCCGGTAAAAACTGCTTCTGTCCGCAGCAGGAAAGTCGTTCTTCCATCGGCAGGACAACACGTATTGATGAGGCGATGCCCCCATCACCCTATGCAACTCATCAGCCTTTTTCAATATCTGTTTACGGTTGCCGAAACTCATGATGGCAGTCAGCAACCCACTGATTTCAATATCCTGCTTCCGTTCATAGCGATGTGGAAACTGTACGGGGTCGTTCTGAATGAAGCCGGCGCAATGATAGGCCGCCGCCCACTCCCAAAGTTGTCTTTTAATCTCCTCGGTCATCTGCAAGCATTTGTTCTTTTCATCTGAAATGCAAAGATATTGCAAATTGAGTGCAGAACTTTCATGCTTGCACGAAAAAGTTGTGCCGGAATACAGCTTATCTTATTTTAAAGATTTTGCATTTATAGCAACATCGGACAAGTAACCTATTTCTTTTCCTCCTATTTTTGCAACATGAAAAAGCCCAATAGAGCCATGCAGCAGAAAAAGACAACCCAGGAAGAATACCAAAAGTGTGTGAACGCAGTAGTAGATTATATAAATCTGCACCTCGGAGAAGAAATTGACCTGAAATCTTTGGCCAGGATTTCCCATTTCTCTCCCTTCTACTTCCACCGCATCATGAAAGCTTTCCTGGGTGAACCCGTCGGTACGTTCATTGTCCGGACGCGTACCGAAGCCGCTGCCCGGTTGCTTCGTTACTCGGACATGCCGATAGCGGACATAGCCTACCGTATAGGCTACTCTTCGCCTTCGTCACTGTCGAAAGTATTCAAGCAGTTCTACGGCATTTCACCATTAGAATACCGTAACAATAAAAACTTTGTAATTATGAAACCAGCCATTATTCGTCCGGAACTGGAACTGAAACACGAAATCAAAGAAGTTCCTGCCCGCAATGTGATTTACATCCGCCTCTTTGGCGACTATAAACTGAACGACTATTGCAGCGCATGGATGCGCCTTTGCCAGTTCATCCAGGAAGAAAAACTGCCTATGGGAGAAGTGATGCCCTACTGTATCTATCACGATGACCCCAAAGTGACGCCCGCTGAAAAGCTGCGTACCGATGTATGTATGGTCCTACCCTCATCTGCAACGGCCAAAGGAGACATAGGATTTAAACAGCTCGCGGCAGGCCGCTATGCCATATTCCTATACAAAGGTCCATACGAACATCTGCAGGCCGTATACGATACCATCTACGGGAAATATATCCCCGAAATGGAATGTAGCTTACGGGATGAGTCCAGTGCGGAACGTTACCTGAACAACCCCGCAGATACGGCGCCGGAGGAACTGTTGACAGAAATCTATATTCCGGTAGAGTAGGCAAGCTGTTCTGCCGGCGCTACCAGGCCTTCTCTCTGGAAGAGTTTAGGAACCGGACAGCAAACATATATTCGTTCCATCATGGGGTAAAAATCATTCCACCGCGGAGTAAAAATCGTTCCACCATGGTGGAACGATTTTTACTCCATGACGGAACGATTAAATATTAGGCAAGCCGGTCGGAACCAGATACGAATTACCATATATAGGAATGCAAGCCGACGCGATTTCCCTCACTATCGGTAGATACCATAAAGATTCAAATTGTCCTTATTTCGCTTTTTTATAATCCGCGATGAAACCCTCCATCATCCACTTGGCCAAAGCCTGGCGGTTCGAACTGATTACAAAACGGCGCTGGTCAAAAGTGTTCTGGATATTTCCCAGTTCCACGAATACGGAAGCGGGAGAAGTGTTGGCCAACACATAGAGATTGCGTGCGCTGACAGTTCCGGTAAACCCACGGTTGGGCTGGTGCTTGTCATATTTCGATTCGAAAGTTTTCTTCATGGTCTTAGCCAGACGCTTGCTGTCGGGCTTGTTTTTGGAGTGGTAAAAGAATACATCGGTCTGATGGCTCTTGCTACGGCTGTCCACATGAAGAAAAACGGCACGGCAGTATTTATAGTTCTTACGGTCCTTCTTGTAAAGCTCATTGATTTTGGCACAACGTTGCTGGAGGCGCGCTACTTGGTTCAAGGGTATGGAAGCTCCCATGCACGTCTCACGTTTGCTGTTGGAAAGGTATTTGCCATCACGGATTCCGTCTTTGGCATCCTGGATAATGATACGGACTTCCGCCCCCTCCTGCATCAGGTTACGGGCAAGACGCAAAGCTACATCATAGGCATACTCGTCTTCATGCAGTTCTATTTTGCCGATTCTGCCGATAGCTCCGGGGTCGGGGCCTCCATGTCCGCTCACTACATAAAAACAAGCGCCCTGCAAACGGTTGGATGTCACTTTTACATCGGCAAGCGCTTTCCCGAACAAAGGTTCATTGATTGCCCTTTTTCTATTACCGGCCGGTTTGGAGGCAGAACTGTCTGTCGCACCTTCTTTTCCGCCATCCACGGAGTTTCCTCCATTCCGCAATGGTGGCAGTACATACTTCACTCCCAGTCGTAATTCTTCTTTCCCTTTAAGGCGTTTCTTGTTCAGCTCCAAAAACTCCTTATAATAGGCTCTCCCCGGGCGCTTGTTACGTTCCAGGAAAACAGAGATTCCTTCTCCACGTCTCGGACTATCCCGCTCTTCCTGAGCCGAAGCATTAAAAGCAAACAAAGTACAAAAGAAGATGGTCAGTAAACAAAATATGCGTTTCATATTCCAATTATTCATCATTTATTCGGTTCGCTACAAATTTCCAGCCGCTAATTTATAGCATTTTACCATACTTAAGCACAAAATTATAATTTTTTCCCTACTTTTGCGACAACTTACGCGATAATAGATAAGAAACTTTTAAAACAGATAACATTATGGCAAAGCAATTCAAGCCGGAGACGCTGTGCGTACAAGCCGGATGGACTCCTAAAAAGGGCGAGCCCCGTGTACTCCCCATCTATCAAAGTACAACTTTCAAATATGATACCAGCGAACAGATGGCACGCTTGTTCGACCTTGAAGACAGCGGCTATTTCTATACCCGCCTGCAGAACCCTACGAACGATGCAGTAGCCGCCAAGATTGCCGCCCTCGAAGGTGGTGTGGCCGCTATGCTGACATCCAGCGGACAAGCAGCCAACTTCTATGCCATTTTCAATATCTGCCAGGCAGGAGACCATTTTGTTTGCTCCTCTACCATCTATGGCGGAACATTCAACCTCTTCGGAGTAACTTTGAAGAAATTGGGCATCGACGTCACTTTCGTCAACCCAGATGCCAGCGAGAAAGAAATTTCCGCTGCTTTCCGCCCCAATACCAAGGCCCTATTCGGCGAAACCATCTCCAACCCTACGCTCGAAGTGCTCGATATAGAGAAGTTTGCACGCATTGCCCACAGCCACGGCGTGCCCTTGATTGTGGACAACACCTTCCCTACCCCTATCAACTGCCGCCCGTTTGAGTGGGGTGCCGACATCGTAGTACACTCTACTACCAAATACATGGACGGACATGCCACCAGTGTAGGTGGAGCCATTGTAGACAGCGGTAACTTCGATTGGGATGCACACGCCGACAAATTCCCCGGACTGTGCACACCGGACGAGTCTTACCACGGACTGACTTATACGAAAGCCTTCGGCAAAATGGCTTACATCACCAAGGCTACAGCCCAACTGATGCGCGACCTGGGCAGCATCCAGTCTCCACAAAACGCATTCCTACTGAACCTGGGTCTGGAAACACTGCACCTGCGTATGCCCCAACATTGCAAGAATGCACAAGCGGTAGCCGAGTATCTTGCCCAGAACGATAAAGTGGCTTGGGTGAATTATTGTGGTCTGCCGGGCGACAAATACTACGAGCAGGCACAGAAGTACATGCCGAACGGCTCTTGCGGCGTTGTCACCTTCGGCTTGAAGGGCGGACGGGAAGAGTCTATCAAGTTTATGGATTCACTGAAACTGGCGGCCATCGTGACTCATGTGGCCGATGCACGTACTTGCGTGCTGCACCCAGCCAGCCATACACACCGCCAGTTGACAGACGAGCAGCTGATGGAGGCAGGTGTACGCCCCGACCTGATTCGCTTCTCGGTAGGTATAGAGAATGCAGAGGATATTATTGCCGACATCGAACAAGCGCTGAACGCCTAAAGGAATAAACAAAAGGGAGTGCATTTTCGGACAATGCACTCCCTTTTCATTTCAATATTCTCTATTACTCAACATTCAATATAATCGTCAAACTTTCCTTGCCTTGGTAGAAGGTCTTTGCTTTCACTACCAGGGAACCACACTTCACCGGTTCTTTCCATAAGGTTGACTGGGCAGTAGGTTCCGAACCATCAGTTGTGTAACGTACTTCAGCACCATCAATGGCCACATTAGCATACAGATTTCCATCTTTTACCAATAATCCCGGCTGAGGCAAGCGGAAGTTAATCCCATTCTTTGCCCAATAAGGCATTTCACTCTTGCTGATTTTCTCATAATAAAGTGCCAAAGCCTGATTGAAAGCCTGCTGCTCCCGCACGCCGGACAGGTTTTCCCATACCGGATGAGCATTCCAGCCACGTTCTGCCAGCCCTAAGATTTTCGGGAAGAGAAGATATTCCACGCCATCAAAACTACGGATAGTTTCGGCAAACAATTGCCCTTGTACACCCATAATATGCTTCTTGCCTATCTCTGTCAAAGCAGTCTTCCCCTTTTCCGCATTATTCAAATCAATGGGATTGCCTGCCATATCCACACGCAGCGAACGATAAATGCTGAAAGGAAGCATAGAGAAAGAGACAGACTCATCCACATAACCTCCCCAATCGAGTCCACGCTCGTCCGGATGACCATTGTAAGCCATATCCATATAGAAATTGCCCACGTTGCAAAGGATGACCGGGTAACCGTTATTGGCTGTCTGATAAACCACTTCATCAGAGCCCGGTACAGTATTCCAGCAATACACACCGGCAGCCTGGCCCCTCAACTGTTGATGAGCCTCTTCGGTATGCCCCAAAGCAACTTCCTGCCAACCACTGAATTTCAGTCCGTTCTTCTGCATCACATCCGCCATTTGCGTAATGAAATACTCCGACAAATCATGAGCTTTCGTCATGCCTTTTTCCTTCATCAGTTCCTGGCATTTCGGGGAGCCCATCCACACACCGCGAGGCACTTCGTCACCACCCAAATGCACTGTGTACAGTGAAAGACCAGCTTCCTGATACATCGCATTAAGTTCCTGAATCACCTTCTCCATAAAACGGTAGGTAGAAGGCAAGGCGACATTCATCACATTGTCCGTATAATATTGTACAGAAACATAACGTGAAGTATCTTCCGGTTCACTCAACATATATTCTGTAGCTTTCCCCGGATCAGTTTCAAAATATTTGTTATAGCGTGCCTTCATGGAGACAATGGCAGCGCGGGCATGCCCCGGAGATTCTATTTCCGGAACAATGCGGACATGTCTTTCGGCAGCATACTTCAGCAAATCAATAAATTCCTCGCGGCTATAATATCCATTGCCTACAGTCTTTGCATCAGGGTCATAGCCACCGTCATAACATGGGTAGAGGCACTGGCTTTCGTCAGTGGTATGCCCGCGACGGCTACCCACAGCAGTCAGTTCCTCCAAACCAGGAATCTCCAAACGCCAGGCTTCATCATCACAAAAATGGAAATGCAGGACATTCAATTTATAAGATGCAAAAATATCCACCAGTTTCTTCAAGTTCTCCGGAGCGGTGAAATTACGGGCAATATCTATCATTTGTCCACGATATGCCAAGTCCGGATAATCCCGAATGGAGACTGCCTCCAGCAAATAAGGTGTCTGCTTGTCCTTCAACATTGACAAAAGTGTCCGTGTACCATTAAAGATGCCATGAGGAGTGGCAGCACTGATTTTTATCAGGTTGTCATCTATATTGATAGTATAATATTCATCATTTACAGCCTCCTTCCTATCAAGCAGTTCTTCCAGCACAATCTTCACGGAAGCATTTCCGACAACTTCCAAACCATACAAACCTGTCAGTTTCTCTTTCAGCAACTTGGCTTCACCGGCAAAGTTCTCCGGAAATGCCAAAGCTACCTTACCTTCCAATACGACATTATCGCCTTCAATGGCTACCGCTTTCTTTACAGACGGAAGAATGTCTGACTGCACCAAAGCAGGAGCACCAGCCAAACGAAGATTGGATTCATAAATCTTAGTCGCATCCGGATAGCCGCTCATTGACTCGGGAGAAGGAAGCGGCAGCGCCTTCAAAGCCACGGGCAACGGACTGCCCTCTTTACCATCCACAGTCTCCACCCAATAAGTTCCTTCCGGTACATGGGAGTTCCGGTCCAGCTTGTAAGTGCAAAGGAAAGTGATCCGCATGGAATCACCGGGAGCCAGCGGAGCAAATTCGTCTGTCGGATACATTTTGAAAAAATTACCGTTCACTACCTCTACCTTCACTTCAGAGGCTCCTTCCTGCTTCACCCCTCGGGGAAGCTGTGAATAGTAAATCGTCCAGTTCTTTTTTAGAGGTTTTTGAGAGATATTCTTGAGAATAAAGGTATTCTCATAATATCCGGGTTCGATGTCACTTGCACCCATTTCCCAGGTCAGAGCAACCGGTGCCTTAGGTTCATTACTCGTTTTACATCCAGCAAATAGTGCCATTACACAAAATAATAATCCTGCCAGAGGAAGTTTCAAAATTCTCATGCAACTCATGTGTTAAGTTAATAAATGGGGGTAATCTCTAAAATCTGATGCCAAAAATAAGCATTTTAAGCTAATTAACTGATAAAAGTAATAGATTTTATTGACAGCGAGCTACAATTTAGAACTTTTATACCTACATTTGCAGCCAAATTATAACCAATTTAACTATTCTACCATGGCTAAAATAACCAAAGAAGCAGCCTTGCTCTACCATTCGCAAGGCAAACCGGGTAAGATTGAAGTAGTACCCACCAAGCCTTACAGTACACAAACCGATCTTTCTCTCGCCTACTCTCCGGGCGTTGCAGAACCGTGCCTCGAAATTGAGAAAAACCCGCAAGATGCATATAAATATACAGCAAAAGGCAATCTGGTAGCTGTCATCTCCAACGGAACCGCCGTGCTCGGCCTGGGCGATATTGGCGCCCTCAGCGGCAAACCCGTCATGGAGGGTAAAGGTCTGTTGTTCAAAATTTATGCCGGTATCGACGTATTCGACATCGAAGTAAATGAAAAAGACCCCGACAAGTTCATCGAAGCTGTCAAGGCTATTGCCCCAACATTCGGAGGTATCAACTTGGAAGACATCAAAGCACCCGAATGTTTCGAAATAGAACGCCGCCTGAAAGAGGAATTGGACATCCCCGTGATGCACGACGACCAGCACGGCACCGCCATCATCTCCAGCGCAGGATTGCTGAACGCCCTGGAAGTGGCAGGCAAGAAGATAGAGGAAGTGAAAATCGTCGTAAACGGTGCCGGGGCTTCCGCCACCTCATGTACCAAACTGTATGAAGCGCTCGGTGCACGCCGTGAGAATATCCTGATGCTGGACAGTAAGGGAGTCATCACCAGCGACCGCGAGAATCTGACCGAGCAGAAACGTTACTTTGCCACCGACCGTCGCGATGTACATACTCTGGCAGAAGCCATCAAAGGCGCCGATGTATTCCTTGGACTGTCAAAAGGTAATGTGTTGACCCAGGACATGGTTCGCAGCATGGCAGACCATCCCATCGTGTTTGCCCTTGCCAACCCTACTCCGGAAATCTCTTACGAAGACGCCATGGCAGCACGTCCGGACGTACTGATGTCCACCGGTCGTTCCGACTATCCTAACCAGATTAATAATGTAATCGGTTTCCCCTACATCTTCCGCGGTGCCCTCGACACGCAGGCAAAAGCCATCAACGAAACAATGAAAATTGCTGCCGTACACGCCATTGCCAACCTTGCCAAGCAGCCCGTGCCTGATGTGGTGAACGAGGCATACCACGTAAACAACTTCACTTTTGGTCCCGAATACTTCATCCCGAAACCGGTTGACCCGCGCCTCATCACCGAAGTGTCCTGCGCTGTGGCCAAAGCTGCCATGGAAAGCGGTGTAGCCCGCAAAGACATCGAAGATTGGGATGCCTACCGCCTGCAACTGCGTGAGCTGATGGGTTACGAGAGCAAACTGACCCGCCAGCTCTACGACACCGCCCGCCGCAACCCGCAACGTGTGGTATTTGCCGAAGGCATCCACCCCAATATGCTGAAAGCTGCTGTGGAAGCCAAGGCTGAAGGTATCTGCCATCCTATAATATTGGGCAACGACGAAGCCATCGAGAAGCTGGCAAAAGAACTAGACCTTAGCCTTGAAGGTATTGAGATAGTAAATCTGCGCCATCCGGGTGAAGCGCCGCGCCGTGAACGCTATGCCCGCATTCTATCTGAAAAACGTGCCCGCGAAGGCGTCACTTACGAAGAAGCCAACGACAAAATGTTCGAACGTAACTACTTTGGTATGATGATGGTGGAGACGGGTGAAGCAGACGCTTTCATCACAGGCCTTTACACCAAATACAGCAATACCATCAAGGTCGCCAAGGAAGTCATCGGCATCCGTCCAGAATACAAACATTTCGGCACCATGCATATTCTGAACTCCAAGAAAGGCACATACTTCCTGGCAGATACGCTGATTAACCGTCATCCCAATGCCGAAACGCTGATTGACATTGCCAAGCTGTCGGAATATACCGTCCGCTTCTTCAATCATACACCGGTAATGGGCATGTTGAGTTACTCCAACTTCGGTGCGGATAAGGAAGGAAGTCCGGTAAGTGTACACGAAGCAGTGGATTATATGCAACAAAACTATCCTGACCTTGCCATTGACGGAGAAATGCAGGTGAATTTCGCCATGAACCGCGAAATGCGTGATGCCAAGTACCCGTTTACACGCCTGAAAGGAAAAGACGTAAACACACTGATTTTCCCGAACTTGAGTTCTGCAAACTCTGCTTACAAACTGTTGCAGGCCATGGATACAGATGCCGAACTGATTGGTCCTATCCAAATGGGATTGAACAAGCCTATCCACTTTACCGATTTTGAGAGCTCTGTGCGCGATATCGTTAACATCACTGCAGTAGCAGTTATCGATGCTATCGTAGACAAAAAGAAGGCAGTCAAATGAGACGACCGTTATCAAAATTCCAAATAGTTTGCATTGTGCTGCTTTGGGCAGCACTTTGCTACATTGTTTTGATATCTATCGAACGAATTGACGGTCCAATCATTCTAACGCTTGCCATTTCGGCGGCTTTAGTATTTATTCCCGTCATAAAGTCTCTAAAAAGAGGATAAATAATATCTTTTTATTCCATTTTGCGGTATAAAACAATAAAATTGTTGTTTTATACCGCATTTTCTTTATAAAATGTTTGCTCGTTTCATTTTTATGTGTACTTTTGCAACCGCAATGAGAGGAAAAGGAAACAAACCGAAAATCGAATTGTTTTAGGTAACATATAGTAGCAACCAATAAAAGAAATAGATTATGAATGCAGCTAAGGTATTAGAAGACCTGAAAAGACGGTTCCCCAACGAACCGGAGTATCATCAAGCAGTAGAAGAAGTTCTTTCTACGATTGAAGAAGAGTATAACAAGCATCCGGAGTTTGACAAAGCCAATCTGATTGAACGTCTTTGCATCCCCGATCGCGTTTACCAATTCCGTGTTACTTGGGTAGACGATAAAGGTAACGTACAAACCAACATGGGCTATCGTGTGCAGCACAACAACGCTATCGGCCCTTATAAAGGCGGTGTTCGTTTCCACGCTTCTGTAAACCTGAGCATCCTGAAATTCCTTGCTTTCGAGCAGACATTTAAAAACTCATTGACAACTCTGCCCATGGGTGGCGGTAAAGGCGGTTCGGACTTCTCTCCGCGCGGCAAGTCGAATGCTGAGGTTATGCGTTTCGTTCAGGCTTTCATGCTGGAGTTGTGGCGTCATATCGGTCCTGAAACAGACGTACCTGCCGGTGATATCGGTGTAGGTGGTCGCGAAGTAGGTTTCATGTTCGGTATGTATAAGAAGCTGGCTCATGAATTTACGGGTACTTTCACCGGTAAGGGCCGTGAGTTCGGCGGTTCGCTGATTCGTCCGGAAGCTACCGGCTACGGTAACATCTACTTCTTGATGGAAATGTTGAAGACTAAGGGTACTGACCTGAAAGGCAAAACTTGTCTGATTTCCGGTTCCGGTAACGTAGCTCAATATACGGCCGAGAAAGTATTGGAATTGGGTGGTAAGGTATTGACCATGTCTGATTCTGACGGTTATGTATACGATCCGGACGGCATTGACCGCGAAAAGTTGGATTACATCATGGAACTGAAGAACCTCTACCGTGGCCGTATCCGCGAATACGCAGAGAAATATGGTTGCAAATATGTAGAAGGAGCTAAACCTTGGGGTGAAAAATGCGATATCGCACTGCCTTCTGCCACTCAGAACGAATTGAACGGCGACCACGCCCGTCAGTTGGTAGCAAACGGCTGTATAGCTGTATCTGAGGGAGCAAACATGCCTTCTACTCCGGAAGCTATCAAAGTATTCCAGGACGCTAAGATTCTGTACGCTCCGGGTAAAGCAGCTAATGCGGGTGGTGTATCAGTATCAGGTCTTGAAATGACTCAGAACTCCATCAAGTTGAGCTGGAGCGCTGAAGAAGTAGACGAAAAGCTGAAGAGCATCATGAAGAATATCCACGAAGCCTGCGTTCAGTATGGTACTGAAGCCGACGGATATGTAAACTATGTGAAAGGTGCTAACGTAGCCGGATTCATGAAGGTTGCCAAAGCTATGATGGCTCAGGGTATCGTATAATCAGCAAGATATAAGAAAGCTATAGTCATTTTTAAGATAAAGGCTCCCGCCTTCCGAAAGGAAGGACGGGAGTTTTTTATATTGTACCGCAGTGGTGAAAAACAAGTAAAAGAGTGCAGGCAAACATGTAAAAGAGTGAGTGACAGGAAGTACTTCATTCTGGCAAATGATGTAGAAGAAAAAGGTAAAAGAAGTACATGACCCGGGTGAAAGATGTACTTGAAATAAAAAATACCGGAGGTTTTAAAGATTGTTCATAGTTATTCTCTATCTTTAGATAGAAATTATCAGTTTGACAAGCAAGCAAAATCGGTCTATCTTTGTTACATATTATAAACCCGGACAGAAGAGTAAAAAAGACTTCGGTTTATTTAAACTTCGCCTCCGACTAACATCTATTTTATGGAAGAAAAAAAACTAACTGCCGCGAACGGTCGTCCCATTGCCGACAATCAGAATTCGCAAACCGCAGGTCAACGCGGACCTGTCATGTTACAAGACCCATGGCTTATTGAAAAGCTTGCTCATTTTGATCGTGAAGTGATTCCGGAAAGACGTATGCATGCCAAAGGTTCGGGAGCTTACGGCACATTCACCGTCACTCATGACATTACGAAGTACACCCGTGCAGCTATTTTCAGCGAAGTCGGAAAGCAAACTGAATGTTTCGTCCGTTTCTCTACCGTAGCCGGAGAGCGTGGGGCGGCAGATGCCGAACGTGATATCCGCGGTTTTGCCATGAAATTCTACACCGAAGAGGGCAACTGGGATTTAGTCGGAAACAACACTCCTGTCTTTTTCTTACGTGATCCTCTTAAATTTCCGGATTTGAATCATGCCATCAAGCGAGACCCGAAAACGAACATGCGCAGCCCTAACAGCAACTGGGACTTCTGGACACTTCTGCCCGAAGCGCTTCATCAAGTGACAATCACTATGAGCCCTCGCGGCATTCCCTACTCCTATCGCCACATGCACGGATTCGGAAGCCACACCTATAGTTTTATCAATGCGGACAACCAGCGTATCTGGGTGAAATTCCACCTGCGCACCTTGCAGGGAATCAAAAACCTGACAGATCAGGAAGCGGAAGCGATCATCGCCAAAGACCGCGAATCTCATCAACGCGACCTTTTTGAAAGCATCGAAAAGGGAGATTACCCGAAATGGTTATTCCAGATTCAGTTAATGACGGAGGAAGAAGCGGACAACTATCGTATCAACCCGTTTGACCTGACTAAAGTATGGCCGCACAAAGATTTCCCTCTACAAGATGTTGGTGTCCTTGAACTGAACCGCAACCCGGAAAATTATTTTGCTGAAGTGGAACAAGCTGCTTTCAACCCGATGAATATTGTAGACGGTATCGGTCTGTCTCCCGACAAAATGTTACAAGGTCGTTTATTCTCTTATGGCGACGCACAACGTTATCGTCTAGGGGTGAATGCAGAACAAATTCCGGTCAACAAACCTCGTTGTCCTTTCCACGCCTATCATCGTGACGGTGCTATGCGCGTAGACGGTAACTACGGTGCTACTAAAGGGTATGAACCGAACAGTTACGGCGAATGGCAGGATTCTCCTACTATGAAAGAACCGCCTCTTAAAGTTACCGGTGA
>OHQX01000638.1_pt1 | contig 14563 bp, 9 predicted proteins | sample 1578251 | NCBI WGS metagenome assembly OHQX01 (sample SAMEA3879507, study PRJEB24766) | human gut metagenome | biome: human-associated habitat; feature: feces | place: USA | collected 1985/1987
TATCTAAATTAACTCGGCATAATATCTTTGTCCGCATAAGGGACACTTTCTTCAATAGAAGAGACTGAAGAGGATACTGTAAAGAATGAAACATTGACTTATAGCTTACCAGAACAGCTAAAAGTAGAAGATATTCAAGCAAATAAGCTTTATCTAGAAGATGATCTAGTGAATTCTATTGGTAGCTATGAGATTAAGAATAATGTATTAACTATGAGTTTTGATGAAGAACAGATCAATACGAATGCTGAAACAGAATTAAAGATAGCATTGGTATTGGATACAGATTCATCTCATATTACATATGATACAAATGGTAGTGCTACATTATTATTTAATAATAAGAAGATTGTATTGAATAAATATGTAGAACAACCTCAAGAAACAACAATCGTACAACAAATAGATGAACAAATTGTAAAAAAGGAAAACAAGAGTATTCAAACACCATCACTTGCACCTCGTACAAATACTCCTATTACAGTTGTGGATGATTCTTCTACCCCTGAACCTCAATCTGGAAATAGTGCGGACTTTGGAGAATATATTGTTTCTGCAAAAGTCAGCAAGATACAAAATGGAGAATGGATTGAAGCAAGAGAGTTCGAAGATGGTGACCATGTCATGGTAGATATTGATTATAAATTACCAGCTGGAGTGGTTGATAGTACTACAAAAACAATTACTTATGATCTTCCTAATGCTATTAAGCTAACAGATGAAGAATCAGGTATTGTATATGCATCAAATGGTTTAGCTGTAGGTACATATCATATTACGACAGATGGTAAAATCACAATTCATTTTAATGAAGAATTTGCGACTGGTGAACCATTTGCAGGTTATATTACATTCCAGGGTACTTTATCTGCGGAAGATGCAGGAGAAGATGGAAAAGTAATATTTGGAGGAGATGGTGGAGAAATCACTATTAATCCTAGCCAGGAACAATATGATTTAAATATGTCTAAGAAAGCTAAATTGAATAGTGATGGCACAGTAGGATATACAGTTAAAGCAAGTACAAATAATGGAACTGAAGGAACTGTTAAGATTGTAGATAGATTCTCAAACTGGGATAGTGCCACTGCACAGTATGATGTAAACAGCTTTACAGTAACAAAGATTGATAATAATGGTACTAAGACAGATGTAAATGTTAAACCAAGCATTAATGGTGACTCATTTACAATTGATAATCTTCCTAAACTTGAAGCTGGAGAAAGCTATGAAGTGACTTATAAAGCAACAGCAACTCCTGATAATGTGGATGGTTCTGGTTCACTTACAAATAGCGTAAAGGGTACTAGTGGAGAAACATCAAGAGAGACATCTACTACAATTCAAATTTCTAATTCAATGATTTATAAATATGGTGGATATGATCAAAATACAGGGAAGATGAATTGGACTATTACAATCAATCCGGATAGAAAGAATATTGGTGGTTATGTTTTGAAGGATAAGATTGATAATGGTTTGACTATTCCTACTCCTTTGACAGTAAAGAAGAGCGATGGTACTACATTTGAAATCACATCATTACCATATACATTCCCTGATGGCTCTAATGATAAATATACAATTGAATATCAAACAGATGCACCAAAAGAAAATGGTAATGTAAACAATACAGCATATTTCTCTAAAGGTGACAAGTCTTATGAGTCAGGAACAACTGTTGGTGTATGGCATAGAGACTGGGGTCTTACAAAGACTGTATCAAGTCAATCAGTTTCTAATGATGGTAAGACTTTAACTAATACATGGCAGGCTTATATTACATTGCCTGATCAGGAAATCACATCTATTACTTATTCAGATGTTATTAAACCAGGTACATCTAAGGTAGATGCAGAATTTAAAGGGGAACATTATGCAATCCTTTCTGATTTGAAGAAGGAAATAATAAGTAATGTTCAATTAAAGGACAAAGATGGAAATGTCGTTCCTAATAATGAACTCGATATTGATATAATATTCTATTCAGATATGGATAAGAAAAATGAAGTCACTGCAGATGATGCGCATGTTAAATCATTTGTAGTTACTGTAAAGAGAACAGATGGCAAACAATTTATAGGTCGTTCTTTACTTATTTCTTCTTATCATACAATTGCCAAGTTGAATGGAACACAAGAAGGTATTGATTATTATTATACAAATAAAGGTATTGTGAATGATAAAGAATCAGAAAGCACAATCACTTATCATAAGCCTAAGAAATTAGTAAAACAGGGGTATGGTAAGATTGCTGGTGGTGAACATGAGAAGTATACATCTGGTATAGTAAGTACTAATTATACAAGCCGTAATGGTCAGCTTTATTATAGAATCATATTCACACCAGATTCTAACGATGATATCAGCTTTACTGATACATTACCTACAGGTACAAAATTATCTATAAAGGATGAACGTTCAGATTATACAAGTGCTGGGTATAAATATAATCCAGCAGATCGTGGGTCTCCTGAAGTGGTTTATCACGGAAATGATAATAGTGAATATTATTGTGATGGCCGTGGAGATTTGACAGATATTAGAAACTATTTTAGCTATACATATGATGAAACGACAAATCAAATTACTTTCAAATTCAAGTCAGGTTATAACAAAACAGATGGTGACTGGAATTCAGGTAAGAGAAATAACCCTAATGGTCCAATCGCAATCTATTATGCAGTAGATATCACAAATGATGAATTCTGGAAGGATTTAAAGAATGAATCCAAGGAATATGCAAACCTATTAGAATATGAAGGTAAAGAACAGAAACAAGAGACAAAAGTAGAACGAAATACTCCGGTTGTGTCTAAATTCGGAAGACAAATTGACAATACAACAAAGATTGAATATACAGTCAATATTAATCCAGCTGGAAAGAATCTTGATCCAAATTCCGATAAGATTGTATTAAAGGATGAACTTGAATTATATTATGAATATTCAGCTTATATTGATGCGTCTAGCTTGAAGCTCTATGAATATGATTCATCAAAAGAAAATAATAGAGGTAAAGTAATTGACAGCAGCAGATATCAGGTACAGATTGACACGCAAACTAACGTATTAACAATTACACTACCTGATGAACTTGCATGTGTTCTTGTTTATCAATATGATTTCGATGTGGGTAATGCAGCAACTCCTAGAATAAGAAACAAAGTTGTATTACAAGGAGAATTCAGTTCGGATGTTGATACAGCTATTGATACTACACATTCTGAAGCAGGGGTTGTAAGAGGTAAGATGTCTATCTTTAAAGTAGATGGTAATGATTACTCTAAGACTCTTCCAGGTGCTAAATTTAAATTATATGTATTTAATCCTGATAAAAACACGTGGGATGTTATAAAGAATGGAGAATCAGAAGAATTTGTCACAAATGAAGATGGTGAAATTGACTTCACTGGAACAAATAAAGACAAATTCTTATCAGCATTTAATCTTTATGAAATTGAAGAAACCGGAGCACCTGATGGATATGAATTAAATAATACACCATACTATTTCTCTATTTATCAGGCAGATCAAAACAAAACAAAGCAGGATGCGATTGATGAGATGAATAAAAAGAACATTTCTGCTTTATCTGGAATAGACTTAAATACACAGGTATGGTTTGTGCCTAACAATATAGAAGTTTCATTATATGTGCCAAATGATTCTAACAGCATTTATGTAAAGAAGGTATGGGTTGATTCTGAGAATAAGGAGATTACTAATCATCCTGATTCTATCAATGTGAGATTGATTCAGAATATTAAGACTCCAACTGGGGTAAATGTGGAAGCTAAGATATATACAGAAAATTGGGATGGTTCCGAGAATATAGTAGAGAACGAGATGCTCATTGTAAAGAAAGATGGTACTTTGAAGATTACTTTACCAGTATCATGTGATCCAGGTAAAGAATCTGAAAACGTAACAGTTGAAGGAACTGATAATTATACTCTTGCTACAAAAGTAAGCTGGTGGAGCAATGTTGTACTTACAGTTAGAAACATTGATTCAGATACTAATTTGAAAATCAGATTATCATCTGCAAGCGGAAATGCAGAGTATGACTACGACAGGGATTATTTAACTTCTAAGCAAGTGTATGAGAATAAGACAGTCACATTAAATGAAACCAATAACTGGAGTTATACATGGAAGAATTTACCAACGCAGGTAGATGGCAATGATGTTGTTTATACACTTGAAGAAGACGTGCCTTCTGGATATCAGGTCTTATATACAAATAATGATGGTATCTTAGCAGGTAATATAACGGTGACTAACAAGAAGTTAGATAGCACTGAGCTTCCAGATACTGGAGGATTTGGTACTTTTGGTTATTACGCAATAGGAGCTCTATTAGTAACAGCGACTCTATTTGCTATTATAGCAATTAATAAAAAGAAGGAGGCCTATGGAAAGTAATATACATACAAATCAAGAATTTATTAAAGAAAGGTATTTTATGAATTAATGGGGATCATATAATAAGGAGGAAAAACGATATGAAACTATTTAAGAAAATCGCAGGAATCATACTTGCGTTCGCAATGATATTAGCCATTGCGATGCCATCAGTAGTTATGGCAGATGATAACTATACTATTACTATTACACCAACTACTTCTGATCATACTTATGAAGCTTATCAAATTTTTGGAGGTAAGTTAAGCAATGATACATTAAGTGATATCACATGGGGCAATGGTATTACTGATGCAGGTAAAACTGCATTATTGAATGAATATGGTGCAACTGATGCTGCTGGTTTAGCAAGAAAATTATCTGGATTTGCTAGTAATTCAGCTGAAGTCAAAGCATTTGCTAAGAAAGCTAATAAATATTTACAGAATCCTGCATCTGCAAAAGCAGTAGGTAATACAGCAACTATTAATGTTGCTAAAACAGGGTACTATTTGATTAAAGATAAGGACAACTCATTAGGTAAAAATGATGAAACTTATACAGAATTTATTTTAAAGGTAGTGAAAAATCAGACAGTTGCACCTAAGAGTAATAAACCTACATCTGAAAAGAAGGTAAAAGATATTAACGACTCAACAGGAACTGCAATGACTAATTGGCAGGATTCAGCTGACTGGGATATTGGTGATAAAGTTCCTTTCCAGTTAAAAGGTACTGTAGCTGCTGATTATGATAAATATACTGTTTATAAGATGACATTCCATGATCATGAATCAAAAGGTTTAACTTTTGATAAAAACTCAGTAAAAGTATATGTAGATGGTACACAAATCACTGATCTATCAACATATGAAGTTGTTACTGAACATTTAGAAGCTAATTGTACTTTTGAAGTAAGATTTGCTGATTTAAAACAGATTTCTGATGTCAAAGCAGGTTCTGTTATTACCGTAGAATATGAATCTGAATTGAATAAAGATGCAGTTATCGGCTCTTTAGGTAACCCAAATGAGATGTATATGGAATTTTCTAACAATCCTAATGATGAACAGGGTGGAGAAACTGGTAAGACACCAGTAGATAAGGTAATCGTATTTACTTATAAGACAATTGTTAACAAAGTTGATCCAGATGGTACTCCACTAAAGGGTGCTGAATTCACACTTGAGAAAAAGGTTGGAGATGAATGGGTAGAAAAAGCAGTTGTTAAAAATACTGAAGGTACAACATTCTCATTCACAGGATTAGATGATGGTTTATATAGATTAACAGAAACAAAAACACCAAGTGAGTATAATACTATGAATCCTAATCCATTAGAATTCACAATTTCTGCGACACATGAAGAGACTGATGTGAAACCTCGATTATTAACTTTGACTGGTAAGGTTACAACAGGAGATGTTTCATTTGAAAGTAGTTTAGAAAATGGATCACTTACTGCAAATGTAGTCAATCATAAAGGTTCTGAACTACCAAGTACAGGTGGTATGGGTACTACAATTCTATATGTTGCAGGTGCAGTTATGATTCTTGCAGCAGGTGCATTCTTAGTAATGCAGAAAAAAGCCGAAGATAAATAAAATAGAATAAGAGGAGTGTTCTATAATGAAAAAGAAAATCATAAACGTAATTATAGCGCTACTATTCGTTATAGGACTCTCCCTAGTTATTTATCCAAGCTTTAGTAATTATTGGAATCAAAGACATCAAACCAGAGCGATTGCTGGATATGAGGAAAAAGTGGAAGACCTGACTGAAAAACAGTATGAAAAGCTTTGGAATGATGCAGCTTTATACAACAAAAATTTAAGACATACAATGTATGCCTTAAATGATGAAGAAAAAAACGTATACAATGAGACTTTAGATGTTACTTCGACTGGTATGATGGGTTATGTAGAATTCCCTAAAATCAATGTATCACTTCCTATTTATCATGGAACAGATGCTGAAATCTTACAGATTGCGATAGGACATATCCCAGGGACATCATTACCAGTAGGAGGAGATAGTACTCATTGTGTTATATCTGGACATAGAGGATTACCAAGTGCCGAACTTTTCACTGATATTGATCAGTTAAAGATAGGTGATACATTCATGCTTCAGATATTAGATCAAACTCTTTATTATGAGGTCGATCAAATTAAAACTGTTCTTCCTACAGAAAAAGATGATTTAAAGATTGTAGAAGGACAGGACTATTGTACACTTATGACATGTACACCTTATGGTGTCAATACCCATAGACTACTTGTCAGAGGTCATCGTATTAATAAGACAAATCTAAGAATTAGAAGAGATCTAGTTAAAACAGACCCAGTTATTCTAGATATATTCTGGATACTATTTGCAATTATTATTGCATTTATCTGGTATCTCACATCAAAAAAACATAAAGAAAGGACTAAATAGCATTTATTATGGGAAAAAGATTAAAGAAATTACTTTTATGTATGACAATTTTATTATCAGTGACTGTATTTAATATATTCCAGGTAACTGCTGTTGATGTGAACAAGAATTGTTCACTTACACTTAATGAATGTTTATCAGGGCTAAATGTTCATTTATATCGTGTCGCAAGTGTTTCTAAAGATGGCAGTTATGAATATACCGATGAATTTAAAGATGCAGAAAATAGCTCTATTGATTTAAATAAGCTAGAAACAAGCGAGGAATTAAAAAATGCAGCTATGACTTTAAAAGGTTATGCTGCAAACAAAGAAGGCGTGACTAAGACAACAACTTCTTCTACTTTAACTTATTCAAACTTAAATACAGGTCTTTATTTGGTTGTGGCAGATAATTTAGTAATAGATGGTAAGACATATACTTATTTACCTTATCTTATTTCTTTACCACAAGGTACTAAGTATGATGTATCTATTGATTTTGTGAAATATTCAGAAGTTCATTCTCATGAATATAAAATTATTAAACAGTGGAAAGACAATGGCTCAATTCATCCTAACTCAATAGAAGTAGAACTCTATGATGGAAATACATTTCTTAAGACAATCACTTTAGATGCAGCTCATAACTATGCTTATTCATGGAAAACTGAACAAGTGATGAACTACAGTATTAAAGAAAAGAATGTAAAAGGGTATAAGGGTATTGTATCAGTAAGTAGTAATGATGCAAAAACAGAATATGTTATTACTAATACAAGTACATCTAGTACTGGTTCTCATGTAAAAACAGGGGATACTACAAGAATCAATCACTGGGTCACATTAATGGCTTTATCAGGATTATTTTTACTTATAGTAGGAACTCTATTTAGACATGAAAAAGATTAGTCAATTATTAATGACACTAGGATGTATCTGCGTCCTAGTGTCTTGTGCTTTATTTGGTTATTCATTCTATCGACAGAATAAAGAAATAAAGGATATACAAACACTATATACTCAAACAAAACAATTAATCCCCGATTCATATATTTCATCTGAGAATGCTTATTTAGATATAGATGGACATGATATATATGCGATACTTCAAGTCAATGATATCAAGTGGGTTATAGGGCATGAAGAAAGCCTTCCGCATTACAAGAATAAGAATATAATCATCCCAGAATCATTATTGAAACAGGTGCAGTCATTAAAGAATAGGGATAAACTTACTATTCATACTGTATCAGGTGAAACAATAAAATATCAATTAGAAGTCATTGGTAAAGTAGATCAACTTTCAAAAGGCATACCTGCCCTGTATTGTAAGAATGGTTCTAGTTACTATTGTATTAATCTAATTAAAGTGTAATATTTAGATAATACATAAATATTATGTAAAAGCATAAGAAAAATAGAAAAAGCAGTTGACATGAGTGTGATTATTCAGTATGATGAGTTCACAAATTAAGAACTACTAAGTATAAATACAGTGAAAAGAAATAGTAGATATCTCAAAGAAGCATAGAGAATCCTTGGCTGGTGTAAAAGGATGTTTGAGGGATATTGAATTCATCTTGGAGTAGAGCGTTGAATGAAGTAGGCGTTTCCGGTCACAACCGTTATATTGTCAGAGTATGATAGTACTCGTTGAGATATATCTAGTGATAGATATATAAAATAAGGTGGTAACACGAAGATACACTCTCGCCCTTATAGGATGAGAGTCTTTTATTTATACAGGTAGAAGATCAAAGGAGAAAAGATTATGATTATTGTATTCAAACCAAAAACAAGTGAAGAAGATGTGAAGAAAATCCAGGCTAAGGTTGAAGAAAAAGGATTAGAAACTCATTTAGTTGTAGGTCATGATGTGACTATCTGTGGTGTAATTGGTGATACTACTAAAGTAGATCCTAGAGATATTGAAGTTTCACCTTCTGTAGAAAAAGTAATGAGAGTTGAACAGCCTTATAAATTAGCGAACCGTGCATTCCATCCTGAAGATACTATTGTGGATGTAGATGGTGTTAAAGTAGGTGGAGGCCATATGGCTCTTATTGCTGGTCCTTGTTCTGTAGAATCAGAAGAACAGGTTATTGCGATTGCGAAGGAAGTAAAAGCAGCTGGGGCTAATATGCTTAGAGGTGGAGCATTCAAACCTAGAACATCTCCATATGCATTCCAGGGATTAGGTTCTACTGGTTTAGATTACTTAGTAGCTGCTAAGAAAGAAACAGGTTTACCAATCGTATCAGAACTTATGAGTGCTGATGATATTGATGAATTCAATGAAAAGGTAGACTTAGTTCAGATTGGTGCTAGAAATATGCAGAACTTCACTTTACTTAAGGAAGTAGGTGCAAGAGTTAAGAAACCTATCCTATTAAAGAGAGGCTTAAGCGCAACATATCAGGAATGGATCATGAGTGCAGAATATATCATGGCAAGTGGTAATGAGAATGTCATCCTGTGTGAAAGAGGTGTAAGAACATTCGAAACATATACAAGAAACACTCTAGACTTACAGGCTATTCCAGTACTCAGAAAAATGACTCATTTACCTGTAATCATTGACCCATCACATGCTGGTGGTAAATGGTGGTTAGTAGAACCAATGGCTAAGGCAAGTGTTGCAGCAGGATGTGATGGATTACTTATTGAAGTACATAATGATCCAGAACATGCACTATGTGATGGGGCTCAGTCATTAAAGCCTAAAAAATATACAAAACTTATTGAAGAATTAAGAGAAATCGGTAAGGTTGTTGGAAAGGAAATCTAAAATGAAATTAAATGTAAACTTAGGAAAAGACAGTTATCCTATATATATTGAACAAGGTATCTTAAATAAAACAAAAGAACTAATTTCCCAGGTCTTCACAGGTGCGAAAATCGTTATTGTCTCTGACGATAACGTTTTTCCACTTTATGGAGAACAGTTGGTCAATCAGTTGAAAGATACTTATGAAGTCTCTACAGTAGTCATTCCTCATGGAGAACCATCTAAGAGATTTGATATTCTTCCTTCTATCTATTCACAATTACTAGAAGCTAAGATTACAAGAACAGATTTACTTATTGCGCTAGGTGGAGGTGTTATTGGTGATTTAGCTGGATTTGTGGCAAGTACTTATATGCGTGGTATTAAGTTTGTACAGATTCCTACTTCATTATTATCACAGGTTGACTCTTCAGTAGGTGGTAAAGTGGCTGTAGATTTACCTGAAGGAAAGAACTTAGTCGGTGCTTTTAAACATCCATTACTTGTTCTTATTGATCCACTCACTCTTAAAACATTAGATCCTCATTTTATTACTGATGGTATGGGAGAAGTCATTAAATATGGCTGTATCAAGGATAAAGAACTATTTGATCAATTAGCTGGTTATAGAGACTTTGATGATCTTTATAAAGACATTGATGAAATCATCTATAAATGTGTAGATATCAAAAGAGATGTTGTAGAAAAGGACTTATATGATTTTGGTGATCGTTTATGCTTAAACTTTGGTCATACTATTGGACACTCAATCGAGCAATATTTCCATTATGAAAAATATTCTCATGGTGAAGCAGTAGGAATCGGTATGGTAGCTATCACGCGTATCGCAGAACTTAAAGGCTTATGTGAACAAGGCACTACAAAACGTATAGAAGAAGCCTTAAGTCACTATAACCTTCCTACTCATGCCAATGTCCCTACAAAAGAACTACTTAAAGCCATTGATCTAGATAAGAAAAACATCAATTCAACACTATCTTTTGTTTTACTTAAAACAATAGGAGAGTATTATGTACATAAGGATCAAAAAGAGATGATTCTGGAAGTAGAGGACATATAATGACAAAAATCACAATTACACCAAAAACACTTCAAGGAACAATTGCGGTTCCCCCTTCTAAATCATTAGCCCATCGTGCTATTATCTGTGCAGCCCTCGCGCCAGGTATGAGCCGTATTAGCGGTATTGATTACTCAGAAGACATTGAAGCTACAATAGAAGGTATGAAAGCCTTAGGTGCTATTATTAAACAGGAAGGCGATACTTTAATTATTGATGGTTCTATTACTTTAGGACTAGGAAGAGTAGAAATAGATGCCCATGAATCAGGTTCTACATTACGTTTCTTAATGCCTTTATCATTAGTTAACTTTTCTCGTGTACATTTTGTAGGTAAAGGAAAACTTGGACAAAGACCGCTTGATGTATACTATGATATCTTTGATAAACAAAAGATTGCATACCTTAGAAAAGACTCAGAACGTTTAGATGTTATTCTAGATGGTCAGCTTCATTCAGATATATTTGAAGTACCAGGTAATGTTTCTTCACAATTTATCAGTGGATTGTTATTCGCTTTACCTTTATTACAGGGTGATTCTTTAATTAAAATCACTACACCATTAGAATCTAAAGGCTATATTGACTTAACACTTGATATGTTAGAAAAGTTTGGTATTGAAATTATTAATCATGATTATCAGGCATTCCAGATCCGTGGTAATCAGAACTATAAGCCATGTGATTATAATGTAGAAGCAGACTTCTCACAGGCTGCTTTCTATCTAGTTGCTGATTTACTAGGAAGTGATATTACACTTACTAATCTTAATATGCACTCATCACAAGGTGATAGAGCTATTTTAGATATTATGGAACAGATGGGTGGAGAAATTGTAGAAACAAGTGCGGGTATTAAAGTAGTCTGCGACAAAATTAAACCTGCCACTATTGATGCTTCACAATGTCCAGATTTGATGCCTGTTGTATCAGTGGCTTGTGGTCTTGCAGAAGGGACATCACACATCATCAATGCATCACGTTTACGTATTAAAGAATGTGACCGTCTGACTGCTTCTGTAGAACTATTAAAAACTGCTGGTATTGATGCAGTTGAAGAAGAAGACAGTATGACCATTGTTGGTTCTGATTCTTATAATAGTGCAGAAGTAACAAGCTCTAATGATCATCGTATGTGTATGGCTGAAGCTATTTTGTCTACACGTGCCAATGGTCCAATTACTATTGATGATAAGGATTGTGTTAAGAAGAGCTATCCAGGCTTCTTTGAAGACTTTACATCTCTAGGTGGTGAATATCATGAGTGCTAATTGGGGACATCATATCGAATTATCTTTATTTGGTGAAAGCCATGGGAAGGCTATTGGTATCACAATAGGTAATCTTCCTGCTGGTATTAAGCTAGATATGGATGCCATTAATAAGGATATGCAAAGACGTGCGCCAGGTAAGAACCTAATGAGTACACAAAGAAAAGAAGCAGACGAAGTAGAAATACTCAGTGGTGTATTAGATGGTTATACAACAGGTGCACCATTATGTGGAATTATTAAAAATACATCCCAGCATTCTAAAGACTATTCTTATTTGAAGGATAATATGCGTCCAGGACATTCAGATTATCCTGCTTATATTAAATATAAAGGCTTTAATGATGTGAGAGGAGGGGGACACTTCTCTGGCAGACTTACAGCACCAATCGTTTTTGCAGGTGCTATCGCAAAACAGATCTTAAAAGAAAAAGGTATTCATGTCGGTGCACATATTCTTTCTATTAAAGATGTGAAGGACACGCATTATCCTTTAGATATTTCTCCATCTTACTTAGAAGCATTAAATCAAAAAGACTATCCTGTTATTCATGATGATGTCTATGCTTTAATGCAGGAAACAATCGAAGAAGCGAGAAAAGAAGGCAACAGTGTAGGAGGAAAGATTGAATGTGCTGTCACTGGACTACCAGCAGGAGTTGGAAATCCATTCTTTGATAGTATTGAAGCCCATTTATCACCATTACTCTTTAGTATTCCTGCAGTTAAGTCAGTCTCATTTGGTGATCTAGATGATATTACTTTACTTAAAGGATCAGAAGCGAATGATGCCTACTATTATGAAGGAGAAGAAGTGAAAACTTCTACAAACCATAATGGTGGTATTACAGGTGGTATAACTAACGGTATGCCATTACTCTTTACGGTAGGTATTAAACCAACCCCATCTATTTCCTTAAAACAGAATACAATCAATGTGAAAACACATGAAAATACAGAATTAGAAATCGTAGGAAGACATGATCCATGTATCATTCCTCGTGCGATTGTCGTTGTAGAAGCTATGGCAGCACTAGGTGTATTAGATATGCTGGAGGCACTATGAAAGATTTAAAAACATGTCGAGAAGAAATAGATGCAATCGATAAGGAAATTATTGCCTTATTTGAAAAACGTATGCATGTTGCTAAGGATGTTATTACATATAAATTAGCGCATGATATGCAGATCTTCCAGAAGGATAGAGAAAAAGAAGTTATCCAGAAGAATGTAGATCGTTTGGAAGATAAATCTCTAGAATCTTACGCAAAAACATTTGTCCAGGATACAATGAATCTTTCTAAAAGTTATCAATCTACTTTTATTCCTTTAAAGAAATATGAAGCAACAGAACTTAAAGAACACTTTAAAGTAGGGTATCAGGGTGTTCCTGGTTCTTTCTCTAATCAGGCTTTGAATTGCTGGTTTGGAGACATTGAAGGCATCAACTATCCTCACTTTGAAGATGTCTATAAGGCATTAGAAGAAGGAGATATAGACTATGGTGTACTTCCTCTAGAAAACTCCTCTACAGGCGCTATTAATGATAACTATGACTTACTCACTAAGTATGGCTTTTATATTGTAGGTGAGCAGTCTATCACAATAGACCAGAATCTACTTGGTATCAAAGGAACTACTTTAGAAGATATTAAAGATGTCTATAGCCATGTACAGGGCTTAAAACAGACTTCTGAATTCTTAAATTCACATCATATTGAAGGTCATGAGTATTTGAACACTGCTGCAGCTGCTAAGTATATCAGTGAAGCACAGGATAAACATATCGGTGCCATTGCCTCTAGTGAAGCAGCTAAACTCTATAATCTTGATATTATTGCCAAGGCAATACAAAATGATCAAAGCAATCATACACGCTTTATCATTATCGCAAGACAATATGAAATCAGACCATCTGCCAATCGTATCAGCATGGTCTTCACAGTCAATCATGAAGTCGGTGCTCTTTATGAAGTCATGAGAGTTGTAAAGGAACATAACATCAACATGGCCCGCATTGAATCAAGACCACTCCCATTATCTCCATGGGAATACTATTTCTATTTAGATATAGATGGCAACTTGAATCAAGATCATGTCCAGCGTGCTTTACAGGAAATCAAAACATATACCAATACATTTAGAATGATTGGTAACTATGAAAGGAAGGAATCATGAAAAATATCGTTTTAATTGGAATTATGGGGAGTGGTAAAACAACATTTGGAAAAATTCTTTCACAAAAAACAGGTCATGAAATGATTGACCTTGATGATTATCTTGTGAATCGCTTTAATATGTCCATTCCAGATATGTTTCAAATTTCTGAAGACTACTTCAGAAACAATGAAACAACATGTTGTCAAGAAGTATCAGAACTTGAAGGTAAAATCATTTCTACTGGTGGTGGAGTGATTAAAAGACCTGAAAACATTGGATATTTAAAGAAGAATGGTGTTGTTTTCTATATTGACCGTCCAATTGAAGATATTGTGAAGGATGTCGATCCAAGTGGCAGACCCTTGTTAAAGGATGGCCCAGACAAACTCTATGCCTTAGATAAAGAACGTAGAGATAAATATATGTCCTCATGTGACTATGATATTATAAATGATGG
>OHQX01000642.1_pt1 | contig 14455 bp, 10 predicted proteins | sample 1578251 | NCBI WGS metagenome assembly OHQX01 (sample SAMEA3879507, study PRJEB24766) | human gut metagenome | biome: human-associated habitat; feature: feces | place: USA | collected 1985/1987
CAGTCGTTCGACTTGCAAATATAATTAATAAGTTCGAACGATTCCTCTTTTTAGAAAAAATTCGCACTACAGGTTACAGAGAGAAAATGAAGAATGATAAACTATAGAATGAAGAATCTCCATGCAACTTAAAGCTAAACGAAGCAAATTCCTCATTCTTCATTTTTAGTTCTCCTTTTATTTGATTAGCTCCGATGTAATGAGTAATTTTGCACCCGTTTTTAAAAGAACATTATAAAAACTACTAATATTTATGGATTGGTTACAAAGTTTATTGTGGGACCCTAGCTCCGTAGCGCACATTGTATTCCTCTACGCTTTTGTAGTGGCAGCCGGTGTGTATCTCGGTAAAATAAAGATATTCGGAGTATCTTTGGGAGTCACTTTTGTTTTGTTTGCCGGCATCCTAATGGGACATTTCGGCTTCACAGCCGATACACACATCCTACATTTCATCCGAGAATTCGGATTGATCTTGTTCGTATTCTGTATCGGTCTTCAGGTGGGGCCATCATTCTTCTCTTCTTTCAAAAAGGGGGGAATGACATTGAACCTGTTGGCTGTAGGCATCGTAGTGTTAAATATTGCTGTTGCATTGGGGCTTTATTACCTCTGGAACGGTCGTGTGGAACTGCCGATGATGGTAGGTATCCTCTACGGAGCTGTGACGAACACTCCGGGACTTGGTGCCGCCAATGAGGCCCTGAACCAGTTGAGCTACAACGGACCGCAGATTGCACTGGGTTATGCCTGTGCGTATCCGCTGGGTGTGGTAGGTATCATCGGTTCTATCATAGCTATCCGTTACATCTTCCGCGTCAATATGACCAAAGAGGAAGAGAGCCTGAAAACTCAGAGCGGAGACGCGCACCACAAGCCGCACATGATGAGCCTTGAGGTACGCAATGAGTCTATCAGCGGAAAAACACTGATTGAAATCAAAGAATTTCTGGGACGCAACTTTGTTTGCTCCCGTATCCGTCACGAAGGACACGTAACGATATTCAATATGGGCGACCAGTTGTTTATTGTCTGTTCGGAAGAAGATGCTCCCGCCATCACCGTATTTATCGGAAAAGAAGTCGAACTGGACTGGGAGAAGCAGGATCTTCCGATGGTTTCCCGCCGTATTCTGGTTACTAAACCGGAAATTAACGGAAAAACGCTCGGTTCCATGCACTTCCGTAGTATGTATGGTGTCAACGTGACCCGTGTCAACCGTTCCGGTATGGACCTGTTCGCTGATCCGAACCTGATATTGCAGGTAGGTGACCGCGTAATGGTAGTAGGTCAGCAAGATGCGGTAGAGCGTGTAGCTGGTGTTTTGGGTAACCAACTGAAACGTCTGGACACACCGAATATCGTTACTATCTTCGTAGGTATCTTCTTAGGTATTCTTTTAGGAAGTCTTCCGATTGCATTCCCCGGTATGCCGACTCCTTTGAAATTAGGTTTGGCCGGTGGTCCGTTGGTGGTAGCTATCCTGATCGGACGTTTCGGACACAAACTTCATTTGGTGACTTACACCACAATGAGTGCCAACCTGATGCTGCGCGAAATCGGTATTGTGCTATTCCTTGCCAGTGTAGGTATAGATGCGGGTGCCAACTTTGTGCAAACAGTTGTAGAAGGCGACGGCTTACTGTATGTAGGCTGTGGTTTCCTGATCACTGTCATCCCGTTGCTTATCATCGGTGCAATTGCAAGACTATATTATAAGGTAAACTACTTCACTCTGATGGGATTGATAGCCGGTAGTAATACGGACCCTCCCGCATTGGCTTATGCCAATCAGGTGACATCCAGTGATGCACCGGCAGTAGGATATTCTACTGTTTATCCATTATCTATGTTCCTTCGTATCCTGACGGGACAGATGATATTACTGGCGATGATGTAAAGCGAACTAATTTAATTAATAAATAAAGCCGACCAAATTCAGAAAGAATTTAGCCGGCTTTATTATTATCGGGATTTTGTTTTCTTTTTCAATTACATTCCAATCTGTAGTTTTTTAGCCACAAACTCTTCCACAAACCGCACCGTCTCCTCAATCCCCAAAGAAGAGGAATCAACACACAAATGATAAGTAGCCGCTGCTCCCCATGTTTTATAACTGTAGTAATTATAATACTCCGAACGTCTCTTATCCGCTTTTTCTATCATCTCTTCCGCCGCCTCCTCATCAATACGATGCATCTGACACAACCGTGCGAAAGACATTTGCACAACGGGGATGTTCCCGTAAAATATAGTCGGCACAACGTCCGACGAACACACAGGATTTCTCTGCCGCCAGACGACGGATAACATCACTCTGCACCTTAAATAAAGCATCATTGCTCAGACAGTTGGTACATGGCATTGCCCCTTCACTGATGAAAGGAAAACGCATACCGAACAGTCCGCCGATAATGCCTTGCGAGGCTTTTTCATCAGCTTTTTCGAAGAACTCCTTACATAAGCCGCTCTCTTCGGAAGCCAGATTGATCAGTTCCTTATCATAAAAGTCGATTCCCAAACGGGCAGCCAACTTCTCTCCTATTTCTTTTCCGCCGCTACCTAACTGGCGACCGATATTGATAACATAATTACCGCTCATAGTACATTTTGTTTTATGGTTTGATAGCAAACATACGACTTTTTTCTAAAAGATGCACCATTATACAAAAGTTATATTTAAAAGAAACAATCGGAAAGCATCCTTTTTTCATATATACTCTGCCAATAATACATCTACATGGCACAGGAGTCCGGCTATCACCCACCTATTTTTTCTTCTTGCCCCACTTGGGAGTTATACCGATAAAGAACTCGAAGTTAATTCCCGGCATCGGACGGGATAATACCGAAAGATACTCTTCGTCAAAGAGATTATTGACTGTCCCTTTTAAGGATAAATCTGCCCAACGGAGTGAGAATCCTTTTTCAAGGGTCACGTTGCTCATGAGATAGGGTGGAAGATGTCCCGTATAGGATACAGCATTACTCGTCATTGTATAACGTTCGCTATAGTAACACCATTTATAAAGAAGCCCCCAACTGCGATATGTCAGCCTGCCTGATAACGTAGCTGAATATTCGGGTATGTATGGTAACTGCTTCCCTACTGACTGGTCAGCCTTGCTCGTAGGTTCACCTTCATTAATAGAAGGAGTCCACGCAAATGTTCCATTTAATCCAAGCTTCCATGCTTTATCAATTGCAACTGCATAATCAGCCTGTACTTCCACGCCATAGGCGTGTACTTTTTTAAGATTAACGGGGGAATAAAATCCCTTCGACGTAGGTAGCCAAATAATCCAGTCGTTTATATGTTGATCGAACCAGGAAGCCGAACCGGATAATGTATAAACATTATCCTTATCCACAGAAAAGGACAGCCCCGTTTCGTAAGTAAATCCACTTTCATTATTCAATGCCGGATTGCCACCCGGCAAAAAATAAAGGTCATTCAATGTCGGAAAACGATAATTACGGGTAATAGAAGCCTTTGCCATTATATTGCCTCTTTTAGAAAGAACATAATCTACAAAAAAGGCAGGAATAACCGGTGCCCATTTAGTCCCGAACATCTCTCCCCGCAGGACCAATGACATACCCAACCGATTGACCGGCTGCCATTTCAATGAGACATTACCCGACAACTCAATACGTCCTTTATCAAAATAAACAATAGAATCATTCTTCCTTCCCTGACCATACTTATCGTTCTTATTATCATCTTTATTCAGATCTTTATCCAAACTATTCACCAAATGCTGATGAGCCGACACACCCGCCGTCAAAAGGAGTTTATCTGAGAAAAAATACTCTCCATCCAACTGCCCGTAGAAAGTATTGACTTTACTACGTGAACGGGTCATTGTAGCCATTATACCATTTCCCAAATCCCGCTTATAGTCGTACGCCAACCATGTATGCACATAACCTCCCCTTGCCGATACTTTCCAGTTTTCACGCGTATGATCCCATGATAAAACACTTCGCAGTGTATGTTCCCGTTGTCGGTTCTCGAAATCCATAAGATCACCCTGATCGGTCGTCAGTAATGCCAGTTCACGGTTAGAATCAGTATACCACGCATTCAGTCCGAAGCGATCACCTTTACCCGTATTGTAATATACCTCCTGTAAAATGTGCAGATCTTTGTATGCACCACTACGATTACGTTCTATGGGATAATACTGTTCGATTATATTATATTTATCATCATAAATATTCTCTTTCTTATCATGATTACGATATTTATAATCATTGGGCGACGACTGATAGACCGCCCGCGTCGAGATCTGCCAATGTTTATCTCCATACTTCAATTGCAGAAACTCATCGAAGGTACTAAATGAACCGATACCTTGAACATATTGCATTCCGAAGCCTTCTTGATGAGCAGGCACTGTAGATAATTTCACCAATCCTCCCAAACCACCACCAGCCATATTCACCGATGAAGTGCCATGCAGCAAAGAAGCGTCATCTATAAAATAAGATGGAATCATCGAAAAGTCAGTCATCCCCAACATTGGATTGTTGATACGCATACCGTTCCATGTTACCTGTGTATGCGAAGCAGACGTTCCCCGAAATGATACAGTAGAAAGCGTGGCACGTCCGTAGCTTTTTACAAAAATAGAAGAATTGAAAGTGAGTATATCCGCCATTGACAAGGCTATATTCTCCTTAAGCACAAGTGAATCAAATCTGGTCTGCTGTACGCCTATATCTTTCATCGGGCGCTTTCCTAAAATTTCCACTTCACGAATGACAATTCCCTTTTCCGCCCAATTCTTATTGTCGCTGCTGTGTTGTTGTCCACTCATTATAGATGGAAGTAATAAAAGAACTCCTACAAACTGCACTAATAATATATTTCTCCTCATATTCTTCTCTACCGATTACTTCCAACAAAATGCTCCGGGAATAATTCCAACATAAAACTCATCCACAAGTTCCCCATCCTCCGTATAGCGATAAATCATCCCCTGTTGCTGATAGTCAATGGCGTCAGCCACATAGACATCTCCGTTTTTCGGACTAACTGTCAACCCATAATACTTCGTATCACGATACTTGAGGAAAGGACGTACGGGAACACGTTCTTCATCGACAGACATACGCCAGATATCTTTGTTAATCCAGTAAAGCTCATCACCCGCACCATTAAGCTGTACTTCCGAAGGAGCATCTCCCAACTGAAACTTAAATTGTTTCTCTATTTTAAATGTCTCGGCATCAATGCGATAAAGCGACGGCTCCTCATATCCGTATGGACTTCCTTTATACCCTCCATCAGTAATCGTCCACATCTTGAAGTTCTTATCCATCACTAGAGAAGTAGGTTGTATACCTACAGTAAGCTGATCTACCACCTTGTCCGTTGTAGTATCTATCTTTAATATACGATTCTGATAAGACCAGCAATTCACATACACATACTTGCCATACTGCACCATTTGCTCTGTCGAGCCTGTTTCCATCGTCATATCCGGACATTCGATATATCCGGTTATCTGATAAGTTTTGGGATTGACAATAAAAATACGATAATCCCATATTTGTGTAATATAAGCTTTCTCATCCGAAATAAAATGAATATAGCGTGGAGAAGTAAGTCCCGTAATGCGTCCCACCTCTTTGAATGTATTGGTGCTAATAGCGAAGATTACATGAGAATTATTCACTACCACCCATCCAATAGTATCCCGGACAATCATTGATTGCGCTACATCACCCAACTTCATCGCATTAGCCCGGTAAAAGATCTCATTCTCCACCTTTTTCGTTTCCGGATCATAATAAGATAAGGTAGCATTACCGTATTGAAAATTCCCCTCATTCATAATGAAAAGTCCATCTCCTGTAGCCCTGAAAGGCTCCATCTTGCCATAATCCCATTTCATACAACCGACAAAAGCCGTCAGACAGAAGACAATAAATAAAACAGAAAGTAAAATTCGTTTCATAATTAAAAGCGAGAAAAGGTTATTAACTAACTTGTCGCATCACTCTTCAGACATCTGCCGGCAAATCAGGATTTGCGACAAATATCAAACATAGCATTTGTACCGACCGGTTGAATGAGGAATCAATTGAATATAGGAATGAACTATACCAGTTGATTTCTACCCGAAAACCCGCGGGTATAAATCTGCAGCGTCAAGGCAGGTCTTCTGACTCGTCCCCATTTATCACGCCTTCCCAGTGATGTCACCAGTGGCAAAGAATGTGATAAACTCATCTCCCGAAAGAGAGGACTTACAGCAGCAGGTACTGTCCCGGATTTACACCGGATTCCCTTTTCATCGTTTTGGAAGGTTAGACAACTCCAAATACGAACCTTGCAGGTGCAAAGATACTATAATTATACTTCACGCCTCACTTCTCCCCTGTCTTTTTTTTAACAGGAACAAATCTGATGAACAGAATCTTTTAAAATGACGTCACTATGAACATGTATATATGATAAATATAGGATAGATAGTCTTTATAGTGAATTACGAATATTTAAATTCCAAGGATTCTCAATTGTCTCAATCGTTTTTTTATTAATAAGAGAAGCCATCGTGCGTCCCATCAATTTGAAATCAGTAGAAAGAGTAGTAATCCCTCCTGCCAGCACTTCTTTCAAAGGGGTATCATTATAAGATATAATACCGAAATCTTTTCCCGGAACTAACTGCTGACGGTCAGCCTGCTTCAACAAATTGACCAAGTCTCTATCATTAACAACCATAAACACCTCCTGCTTTACAATCTCCCTTCCCTGAATTTCGCCAATGCACTCATGCGTAAAGCCATGCTCTTTACAAAAAGCCCGTAATCCGTCATAACGTTCAAAAGGTTCTTTCGAATCTTTCTGAACCATTACAATATGCTTGTACTTTCGCAAGTTGGACAGACCATACACTAATGCTTCATAAGTATCTTTTTCAAAGTTCTGGAATACAGACGAATATTTCCCTTTCAATTCCGAGTGATAATGATCGAGTAGAAATACGTTTCCGGATAAACTCTCCAGTAAAGGACCAATATCGGCAAATTTGCCGGACATTATAATATAGGTAGTATATTTATGGTTTGCATTATTCACCAAAGTCTCAAACACCTTCCGATTATAGTTATGAAAATAAAGATCAACAGTAGCTGAATTGCCTACTGTCTCCATAAAAGAATTATAAATATCTTCTTTAAATTCATTGAACTCATTGAAAAGCAGAAATATATTGTGTTTGAACGGAACACGCGTACTTACGATATAATACCCGACTCCAGGATTCGATTTAATGATACCTCTCGATTTCAATTCTCGTATTCCGGAAAAAACAGTATCACGAGACAAGCCGTACATTTCTCTAAATTCATTAAGAGAAGGTATCCAGGCACCTTTCTTTAATCGTCCTTCATTAATCCCGTCGATCACATAATCAACTACCAACTTATATTTTGATTTATTGCTTTTCATCGTTCGTTATTTTTGCGCAAAGATACAAATATCACAGCCATACTGGTACGGAGTGGTATGTGTTTTACAACATACAGACCAGTTCGTACTAGTCAAAAAGAATATTCTATCTTTGCGGCAGATTCATCTTCATATAAATTAGAAAGTTAAACATAAAGTTAGAAACATGAAAAGTACAAATCTACTTAAATCCTTGGCAGTTATAGCAACACTATCCGGAACTCCACATAGCGCGGTACAAGGACAGACTGGGAAAGTACAATTTGCGAACATTGAAAACGTAAAAGTGAACGACGCATTCTGGAGCCCCAAATTTAAAACATGGAATGAAGTAACCATCAATGATGTACTAAACAAATTCGAGGGTAAACACACCAACGCCCCGGAACAGCACAATGCTTTCTGTAATTTTGATAAAGTGGCCAAAGGTGAACGTGGCACACAGGGACACTTCGGAGAGCCGTGGTTCGACGGACTTATCTATGAATCGATTCGGGGTATTGCAGATTATCTGGTCATGTATCCGGATAAAGAACTGGAAACACGTATTGACAGATATATCGACCGTATCGAAGCAGCACAAATGACAGAACCAACCGGATACTTAGAGACTTATACACTTCTGAAAGAACCGGAACACCGTTGGGGAGACAATGGTGGTTTCCTCCGGTGGCAACACGATGTGTATAATGCCGGCATGATGATTGAAGCCGCTGTGCATTACTACAAAGCAACCGGAAAAACCAAACTGTTGGAAGTCGCCACCCGCTATACAAATTACATGGCAGACTATATGGGACCAGCACCCAAGAAAAATATTGTTCCCTCTCACTCCGGCCCGGAAGAAGCCATTATCAAACTATACTGGCTATTCAAAGAACAACCGGAACTTAAAAAACAATTATCAGTGTCCGTAAATGAAGACGCTTACTGGAAGCTAGCTACTTTCTGGATTGAAAACAGAGGGCATCATTGTGGCTATCCTTTATGGTTGACTTGGGGCAATGGCAAATCCGAAAAATGGATCAGAGATGCCCAATATAATGCTCCTGAGCATGGCGAGCATAGTCGTCCGACATGGGGAGATTATGCTCAAGACTCAATTCCGGTATTTGAGCAACAAACCATTGAAGGACATGCCGTACGCGCCACACTATTAGCAACTGGTATCACTACTGCCGCTTTGGAAAATCATTCACCTAAATATATAGAAACAGCCAAGCGCCTTTGGGACAATATGACCGGTAGACGTATGTTCATCACAGGAGGAGTCGGCGCTATCCACGAAGACGAAAAATTCGGTCCAGACTTTTTCCTTCCTCCGGGTGCCTATCTGGAAACTTGTGCTGCCATTGGCGCCGGATTCTTTAGCCAAAGAATGAACGAGCTAACCGGTAAAGGAATGTATATGGACGAACTGGAACGCGTTCTATACAACAGTTTGCTTACCGCAGTTTCACTCAAAGGAGACAATTATACCTATCAGAATCCCTTAAACGCAGAGAAACATAATCGTTGGGAATGGCATGGTTGCCCTTGCTGTCCTCCAATGTTCTTGAAAATCACATCTGCTCTTCCGGGATTCATCTATGCATCAGACAAAAAAGGAGTTTATATTAACCTGTTCATAGGCAGTGAAACAGAAATCAAGCTTTCTTCCAAAAACAGCGTACAATTAAAACAAGAAACATCCTACCCTTGGAAAGGCAAAGTCAATATTTCCGTAAATCCACAGAAAACAGACAAATTTCCGATTAAAGTACGTATCCCGGGATGGGCACAAGGCATTGAGAATCCATACGAGCTTTATCAATCAAACTTAAAAGGAGCGCCCCAACTGTTCGTCAATGGGAAATCTGTTCCAATTAAAATCGTTGACGGTTATGCCGAAATCAATAGAAAGTGGCAGAAAGGAGACCTAATCGAGCTTGAACTACCTATACAACCCCGCATCATCACCGCACATACTAACACAAAAGATTTGAGCAACACAGTTTGTATAGCTTCCGGTCCTATCATCTACTGTTTTGAAGACGTAGATAATCCGGATTTCAAAGATTTCCGATTAGACACAAATGCTCCATTGGAAATCATTTATCAAAAGGACTTACTGAATGGAGTGAATATAATCAAAAGTAACGGAAAAACGACTGCTATTGCTATTCCTTACTACTCGATAACTAATCGTAAAAGAGATAGCAGTCATAAAGTATGGGTACCTAAACTCTAAATTAAGTTGTGAAGTTGTAAAGCAAACAATACCGGCACAGCCAACGTGAACGCCGTAGTATTCGTCAAATAACTTTCCGCATCAATACTGAAAAGTTAGATTCAATACATTCACCTCCCAGCGAAACTTTCTCGTAAGGGAGGTGAATTTTCTTCTTTTTTACTACTTTTGTCCTCAGATAAAAACATCCGTATGAAATTTAAATCCATTATTTCAACTATCACGCTATTATGCCTCCTTTCTTTGGCAAGCTGCGTATACAATAAAAAAACTTCTTTGGAAGCATTCAAGCAAGACGTATACATGCCCGAATATGCTACCGGATTCAAGATACTGGGCGCAAAGAATGCCCAAAGCACCTTGATACAAGTATCCAACCCGTGGCAGGGAGCCAAAGATGTAACAATGTCCTACTTCATCTCCCGCAATGGTGAGCTCCCCCCCGCAGGATTCACCGGACCGACCATCCCTGCCGGAGCCCAACGCATCGTATGTATGTCTTCTTCCTACATCGCCATGCTCGACGCACTGGGACAGATGAACCGCATCGTCGCCGTATCCGGCATCAATTACATAGCCAATCCCTACATCCTCGCTCACAAAGATTCTATCAAGGACATGGGTCCTGAAATAAACTACGAGCTGTTACTGGGATTAAAGCCGGACGTCGTACTGCTATATGGCATCGGTGATGCCCAGACAGCCGTGACAGACAAGCTGAAAGAACTCGCTATCCCTTATATGTATGTAGGAGAATATCTGGAAGAGTCACCGCTTGGCAAAGCCGAATGGCTGGTTGCCCTCTCCGAACTGACAGACAGCCGTGACAAAGGCATCGAAGTATTCAGTGAAATCCCCAAACGCTATCAGGCACTGAAAGACCTTACCGCATCCGTAGAGCATCACCCTACCGTGATGTTCAACACCCCGTGGAACGACAGCTGGGTGATGCCTTCCACCCAGAGCTATATGGCACAACTGGTCACTGACGCAGGAGCCGACTATATATATAAGGAGAACACCTCCAACAGCTCCGCCCCCATCGGCCTGGAAACTGCCTACGGACTGATACAAAAAGCAGACTATTGGATCAATGTAGGCACGGCATCCACACTGGACGAACTGAAAAACATGAATCCCAAGTTTGCCGATGCCAAATCTGTCCGTGATAAAACAGTTTATAACAACAACCTGCGGATAACCGCCACAGGAGGCAATGACTACTGGGAATCGGCAGTCGTACGTCCGGACGTCGTATTGCGTGATCTGATTCATATCTTTCATCCCGAACTTGTATCCGACTCAACCTACTATTACAGACATCTAGAATGAAGCAACCTCGTAGACACACCACTCTTTTATTCATCACTTTGGGAATAATCGCCGTAGTCTTATTATTAATAGATATGGCGACAGGGGACACTTATATCCCCATCCCCAAAGTATGGGCCGTACTGACGGGAGGCGAATGCGACGAGATGACACGCAACATCCTTCTCTCCATCCGCTTTATCCGGGTAGTAGTAGCAGGGTTGATAGGTATCGCCTTGTCGGTCAGCGGCCTGCAAATGCAGACCGTTTTCCAGAACCCGCTGGCAGACCCTTATCTTCTGGGAGTCAGTTCCGGTGCGGGACTCGGAGTGGCGTTGTTTATATTAGGTGCCCCGTTGCTAGGCTGGGCAGATTTCCCACTTTTGCAATCCGCCGGCATCGTAGGTTCGGGCTGGATAGGGACCGCCGTCATCTTGCTGGGCGTAGCCATCATCAGCCGGAAAGTAAAGAATATACTGGGCGTACTGATCATGGGAGTCATGATAGGCTACGTAGCGGGAGCCATCATCCAGATATTGCAGTATCTAAGTTCGGCGGAACAACTGAAAATGTTCACCCTGTGGTCAATGGGATCGCTCAGCCACATCACAGCCGGACAGCTGTCTATCATGATACCGGTTGTGTGCATAGGTCTGCTGCTCTCCGTAGCCTGCATCAAGTCACTGAACCTGCTCTTGCTTGGCGAAAACTACGCACGCACGATGGGCATGAGCATCAAACGCTCGCGGACGCTTGTCTTCATCTCTACAGCACTGCTGACAGGAACAGTCACCGCCTTTTGCGGCCCCGTAGGATTCATCGGACTGGCAGTGCCGCACATCACCCGGCTGCTGTTTGATAACGCCGACCACCGGATACTGATGCCGGGCACCATGCTGACAGGACTTATCGCCATGCTGATATGCGACATCATCGCCAAGAAATTCCTGCTGCCGGTGAATTGTATCACCGCACTGCTGGGAGTTCCGGTTATTTTATGGGTAATAGGTAAAAACTTGCGTATATTCAAATGATTCAACTCAAAGACCTGACACTGGGATACGAACAGCGTACGCTGCTGGAAAAAGTCTCCGCCCACATCACGGGAGGACAACTCGTCGCACTGCTCGGCAGAAACGGCACAGGAAAAAGTACACTGCTGCGTGCCGTCATGGGACTGGAAAAGCCCCAAAACGGAGAGATTATCCTGCACGGGAATAACATCGCTTCACTGAAACCGGAAGAACTGGCACGGAACATCAGCTTCGTCACCACCGACAAAGTGCGCATTGCCAACCTGCGATGCAGAGACGTCGTCGCACTGGGACGTGCTCCCTATACCAACTGGCTCGGTCAGCTGCAAGGAGAAGACAAGGAGAAGGTGGACAACGCCATGCACCTGGTAGGCATGGACAGTTATGCGGAAAAGACGATGGACAAAATGTCCGACGGAGAATGCCAACGCATCATGATAGCCCGTGCCCTTGCACAGGACACTCCTGTCATCCTGCTCGACGAACCTACCGCCTTCCTTGACTTGCCCAACCGCTACGAACTCTGTCTGCTTCTCCGGAAGCTGACGCAAAAGGAAGGAAAGTGTATCCTGTTTTCCACACACGACCTGGACATCGCTCTCTCACTTTGCGACACAATCATGCTGATTGATAATCCTCAACTCTACAGCCTGCCTACCAATGAGATGATAACGAGCGGACATATAGAAAGACTGTTCCATAACGAGTCAATCACATTTGACGCACAAGCCATGAAAATAAGAATCAGATAAATATCCCATATCCTGATTAAACAAAAACAAGCATGACAGGCGGAAATTATCAAATGATAATTTTAATCTCCTTACATCCATCTACCTTTGCAGATGTTTTCAACAAACTAAAAATAAGAAGTTATGAAAGATAGTATTGATTTCGGTAGTATGGACATCTCCACATTGTTTCGTAAGTTATTAGTTCCTACGGTACTGGGAATGGTATTCTCAGCTATATTCGTTATTACAGACGGCATATTCGTAGGTAAGGGAATAGGCAGTGACGCCCTAGCTGCCGTCAATATAACAGCTCCACTTTTTATGATCGCAACAGGCATCGGACTAATGTTCGGAGTCGGAGGCTCAGTAGTCGCTTCCATCTATCTGTCTCAAGGTAAACGCAAGGCAGCAAATATCAACATTACTCAGGCTCTTGTATTCTCTACGTTCATCGTATTAGTGATGTCTGCTTTATGTTTTTGCTTCGTAGGGCCATTGGGATGCTTACTCGGAAGTTCAGACAGATTATTGCCTCTTGTCATAGAATATATGATCTGGTATCTACCCTTCCTCGTATTCTATGAGTTATTGAGCACAGGCATGTTTTTCATCCGGCTGGACGGATCTCCCAATTATGCCATGATGTGCAATGCCATCGCAGCTATATTCAATATTATATTCGACTATATTTTCATCTTTGAATTTGGCTGGGGAATGATGGGTGCTGCCTTTGCCACCAGCCTGGGAACAGTAGTAGGTGGATTGATGACTGTAATCTATCTTACGCGGTTCTCCCGCAACATTCATTTGCATCGCATCAAGCTAAGTTTGAAAAGCCTGATGCTAACGCTCCGTAACGGTGGCTATATGATAAAACTGGGAACTTCCGCTTTCATCAGTGAGGCTTCCATCGCCTGTATGATGTTTTTAGGGAATTATGTCTTTATCCATCATCTCGGAGAAGACGGAGTAGCTGCGTTCAGCATTGCCTGCTACTTCTTCCCCATCATCTTTATGGTATACAATGCCATCGCACAATCCGCACAGCCGATTATCAGCTATAATTTCGGTGCCGGGCAACCGGATCGGGTTCGAAAAGCCCTACATCTTGCCATCCGTACAGCTTTAATTTGCGGAATCAGCTTTTTCATCATCACGTTTCTATGCCGTCAGAATATTGTTTCGTTGTTCATTGACCGAAGCTGTCCGGCCTTTGATATTGCGGTCAATGGCATTCCTTATTTTGGGGTTGGATTCATATTTTTTGCCGCCAATATGATAGGCATCGGCTATTACCAGAGCATCAGACGAGGTCAACGAGCCACCATCATCACTCTTCTGCGGGGAGTGGTATTCATGCTGATCGGATTCTTTGTACTTCCACTTGTTTTAGGAGTACCGGGAATATGGCTGGCGGTTTCGTTGGCAGAATTGTTAACGACTCTCTATATTATCGGAATTTATTTCAAAGATCGCTTCATGGTCCACCGACTATGAGTATATTTGCAACATGGATGCATTCATTAAAAAACTCTGCGACAAATATAAAGTATTGGAAAGTGACGTACAGACCTTACTAGGCTGTATGGAGGAAGTACATTTCAAAAAGAGAGACCTCATTGTACGTGAAGGGACAAAGAACAGCAACCTTTATTTTATAAAAACGGGAATATGGCGGGCA
>OHQX01000673.1_pt1:0-10000 | contig 13891 bp, 8 predicted proteins | sample 1578251 | NCBI WGS metagenome assembly OHQX01 (sample SAMEA3879507, study PRJEB24766) | human gut metagenome | biome: human-associated habitat; feature: feces | place: USA | collected 1985/1987
GACATTATGGAACAGCACGACATCAGCATGAAAATAGACCTTGGCGCAGGCCAAGAAGAAGCTACCGTCTGGACATGTGATTTCAGCTATGAATATGTTAAAATAAACGGTGAATACCACACCTGATATTAAACAACATTTTATTAACGGCTTTTGCCGGATTACAGGAGGAATAATCAATGTTACGTAACGAAGAAATTAAAATTTTGGTGGAAGCACTTCCGTACCTGAGAGATTTTAAAGGCAAGACCGTTGTTGTAAAATATGGCGGCAATGCTATGCTGAATGATGAAATTAAAAATAAAGTCCTCCAGGATATTATTTTCCTGAAATGTGCAGGCCTGCGCCCGATTGTTGTTCACGGCGGCGGACCGGAAATTACCGCGCAGATGGTTAAGGCCGGCAAAAAGACCCAGTTTGTAGGTGGCCTGCGCGTAACTGATGAAGAATCGGTAGGCATTACGGAAATGGCACTTGTTGGCAAAATTAACACCGACCTTGTTGGCCGGTTAAACCGTTTGGGCGGTAAAGCAGTAGGCCTTAACGGCAAGGATGACAACCTCATTCAGGCAAGAAAACATCTTGCCGACGTTTATGAAAACGGCGAAGTAAACCTGGTTGACATTGGTTATGTAGGCACTGTTGAACACATTAATACCGAACTTTTAAACGTACTTCTGGATAACGACTTTATTCCCGTTATTGCACCGACCGGCGTTGGCGCAACCGGTGAAACCTACAACATCAATGCAGACAGCGTTGCAGGTGAAATTGCAGGCGCATTAAAAGCAGAAAAACTTCTGGTACTTACCGACGTAAAAGGCATTTATGCCGATTACCGCGATGAAAGCACCTTCCTTTCCACTATGACTTTTGAAAAAGCACAGGAACTTATCATTAAAGGCAATATCGACGGCGGCATGATTCCGAAAGTTAAAGCCTGCATTACCGCACTCAGCGGCGGCGCCAAGAAAGCACAGATTATTGACGGACGTGCCGAACACAGCATTTTGATGGAAGTATTCAGTGATGAAGGCGTAGGCACCGAGGTTGTAAAAACTTTATAATTTTTTCTGAGGGGGCAAAAAGGTGAATAATATAGAAATCAGAGAACAGACAGATAAATATTACCTTCCGGTATTTGGCCGTTATCCGCTGGCACTTACCCATGGCAAGGGCTGCATGGTTTATGACGCCGACGGCGAAGGCTATCTCGACTTTCTGGCAGGTATTGCCGTTAACTCTTTGGGTTATGCCCATCCGGCGCTTGTTAAGGCAATCAGCGAACAGGCCGGTAAAATTATGCACTGCTCCAACGTATTTTATACGGATGTGCAGGCACGTGCAGTTAAACTTATCAGCGAAGCAACCGGGTTTGACCGTGTGTTTTTAGCCAACTGCGGTGCGGAAGCCAACGAAGGCGCAATTAAACTGGCGCGCAAATACGGCCACAGCAAAAATGATGGCAAATACCGCATTATTACAGCTGTTCATTCCTTCCATGGGCGCACCATGATGACAGTAACTGCAACCGGACAGCCTAAATACCAGCAGGGGTACGAACCGCTGCCGGCAGGTTTTGATTATGTTCCTTACGGCGACCTTGAAGCGCTGAAAGAAGTAATGGACGAAGATGTATGCTGCGTAATGCTTGAGCCCATTCAGGGCGAAGGCGGCGTACATGTTCCCAGCGACGAATATTTACAGGGCGCGCGCGCTTTGTGCGATAAATATGACGCACTGCTGATTTTTGACGAAATTCAGTCCGGCGTCGGCAGAACCGGCCAGTGGTTTGCTTATATGCATACCGGCATTAAACCGGACGTGCTTACCTTTGCCAAAGGCATTGGCGGCGGCTTCCCGACAGGCGGCTTCTGCGTTGACGAAAAACTGGCGCATGTATTTAAACCGGGCGACCACGGCGGAACTTTCGGCGGCAATGCGCTGGCCTGCGCGGCTATTGAAGCGGCTCTTACAACCATTAAGGAAGAAGGGCTTGTTGAGGCTGCGGCAGAAAAAGGCAAATACTTTATGGGCAAATTGCAGGAGCTTAAGGCAAAATACCCGGAAAAAGTTACTGAAGTGCGCGGGCGCGGCCTGATTTTGGGCATGGAACTCTGCAAACCGGGCGGAGCAGTTGTGGAACACTGCCTTAAAGACCATGTTATCGTTAACTGCACTGCCGGTAATGTAATACGCCTTGTTCCTCCGCTTATTGTAACGGAAAAAGAAATAGACACGGCTGTTGCTGCTCTTGACGCAGCCCTGGCAGAATTTTAATCGGTTGGTGAGGGTATAAAATGGGTTTAAGAAACAAAGATTTAATTTCTATTCATGATTTGTCTGTTGGTGAAGTAGCCACAATTTTGGACGTTGCCAAAAAATTAAAACGCAAACAAAAAAGAGGAGAACCGCACAGATATCTGGAAGGCAAAACTCTGGCCATGATTTTTTCCAAAGCCTCTACAAGAACAAGGGTTTCTTTTGAAACCGGGTTCTATCAGCTTGGCGGACATCCTATTTATCTTAATGATTCCGCTTCGCAGATTGGCCGCGGCGAGCCGGTGCGTGATACGGCAAGGGTGCTTTCCCGTTTTGTTGACGGCATTATGATTCGTACATTCTCGCATGATTCCGTTATTGAACTTGCCAAATACGCTACCGTGCCGGTTATTAACGGATTGACCGATTTGCTGCATCCCTGCCAGGCCTTGACTGATATGTTCACCATTATGGAACATAAAGAAATATTAAAAGGCCGTAAGCTGGTTTATGTTGGCGACGGCAACAATATGGCGCATTCGCTGATGTATGCCTGTGCCAAAGTAGGCATGAATATGGTTTGCGCATCTCCGAAAGGCTACCAGCCTGACCCGGAAATTGTAAGAACCGCGCAGGAAGATGCCGCACTTACCGGCTGCACTATTGAAGTTGATGAAGATTTGTTCCGTGCCGCCAAAGGAGCAGACGTTTTATACACGGATGTTTGGGCAAGTATGGGACAGGAAGCCGAACAAAGCATCCGTCAGGAAGCACTTGGCGATTACCAGATTAACAAAGAACTGCTGAGCGTAGCACGCCCAGACGCTATGGTTCTGCACTGCCTGCCTGCACACCGCGGCGAGGAAATTACCGAAGAAGTGCTGGAAGGGCCGCAGTCCAAAGTGTTTGACCAGGCAGAAAACCGCCTGCATGTGCAGAAAGCCATTATGGCACTTTTGATGACTGATGATATCATCTAATAAAAATACACAAAATATTTATAAAAATACTGGAATTTTTTGGAATTTGTGGTATAATCATATTCGTTATATATTTTTATACATAAAAGCTGTATATTATGCAAACAACAGGAGGCTGTACTTTAATGAAAATTGACAAAAGCAAAATTAAAAAAGTAGTGCTCGCTTATTCCGGCGGCCTTGATACTTCCGTTATTATTCCCTGGCTTAAAGAAAACTACAATAACTGCGAAGTTATTGCCTGCACCGCAGACCTTGGCCAGGGCGACGAACTGAACATCGTTCATGATAAGGCTTTAAAATCCGGTGCAAGCAAATGCTATATTCTTGATTTAAAAGAAGAATTCGTTTCCGATTATGTATGGCCTGTTGTTAAAGCAGGTGCCATTTATGAACAGAAATATCTGCTCGGCACTTCTTTTGCGCGTCCGCTGATTGCCAAAAAACTGGTTGAAATTGCACTGAAAGAAGGCGCTGACGCTGTTGCCCACGGTGCTACCGGCAAAGGCAACGACCAGGTTCGTTTTGAACTCGGCGTTAAAGCTCTTGCTCCGCAGCTGGCAGTTATTGTGCCCTGGCGTGAATGGAACATCCGTTCCCGCGAAGACGCTATCGACTTTGCAGCAGCACATAACATTCCGGTGCCTGTAACCAAAGACCACGATTATTCCATGGACCGCAACATGTGGCATTTAAGCCATGAAGGCTCCGACCTTGAAGACCCCTGGAATGCTCCGAAAGACGAACTCTTTATCGTTACCAGCACTCCGGAAAAAGCTCCCGATAAAGACGAATATGTTGAACTGGAATTTGAAGCTGGTGTGCCTGTTGCCGTTAACGGCGAAAAACTTTCTCCGGCAGCACTGCTTGAAAAATTAAACGAAATCGGCATCCGCAACGGCGTTGGCATCTGCGATATGGTTGAAAACCGCCTCGTAGGCATGAAATCCCGCGGCGTATATGAAAACCCGGGCGGCGCAATTATTGTTTACGCACATAAAGAACTTGAAAGACTGTGCCTTGACCGCGCTACCATGCACTACAAAGAAATGATTGCCATTAAATATGCGGAACTGGTTTACGACGGCATGTGGTTCAGCCCGCTGCGTGAAGCACTGGCAGCATTTGTTGACGAAACCCAGAAAACCGTTACCGGCACCGTTCGCCTGAAACTTTATAAAGGCAATATCATGAGCGCCGGCACTAAATCTCCGTATTCCCTGTACAGCAAGGAATATGTAACCTTCGGCGCCGACGAAGTTTACAACCAGGCTGACGCTACCGGCTTCATCACACTGTTCGGCCTGCCGCTGACCGTACGTGCATTGATGAAACAGGGCAAACTTAAATAATGGCTAAACTCTGGGGCGGAAGATTCAGCAAAAATACCAATGAGCTCGTGGACGCATTCAATGCGTCCATTGAGTTTGATAAACGCTTGTACCATGAGGACATCCGCGGCAGTATTGCTCATGCTACAATGCTGGCCAAATGCGGAATCATTCCGGAAGAAGATGCAGAAAAAATTGTTGCCGGCTTAAAAGATATTTTAAAAGATATTGAAGCAGGCAATTTTGAATTTGATATTGCACTTGAAGATATTCATATGAATATCGAAGCACGCCTTACAGAACGTATCGGTGCTGCCGGTGCAAGGCTGCACACTGCACGCAGCCGCAATGACCAGGTTGCGCTTGATATGCATATGTATATGAAACGCGAAGTTGTGGAAATTGCAGAACTTTTGGTGCAGTTTGAAGAAGCGCTTTTAAGCGTTGCTAAAAAGCACGATAAAACTTTAATGCCAGGGTACACGCATTTACAGCGTGCGCAGCCGATTACTTTTGCACATCATCTGCTGGCATATTTTAACATGCTGCAGCGCGATTTCCGCCGCCTGCTCGGCGTATGGGAAGGTGCGGACATTATGCCGCTCGGCGCTGGCGCCATTGCAGGCACAACTTTCCCGATTGACCGTTTCTTTGTGGCAGAACAGCTGAATTTCGGCAGCGTTTATGCCAACAGTATGGATGCGGTAAGCGACAGGGATTATATTATTGAATTTTTAAGCTTTGCTTCGACTCTGATAATGCACATGAGCCGTTTAAGCGAGGAATTCTGCCTGTGGAGCAGCACGGAATTTGGTTTTATTGAACTTGACGATGCTTTTGCAACAGGTTCTTCCATGATGCCGCAGAAGAAAAACCCGGATATTTCCGAACTTGTGCGCGGCAAAACCGGCCGTGTTTACGGGCATTTAATGGCAATGCTTACTACGGCCAAAGGCCTGCCTTTAACCTACAACAAAGATTTGCAGGAGGATAAGGAAGGCTTCTTTGACGCCATTGACACGTTGAAATTTACGCTTGCCGTTTACAGCGACATGGTTAAAACCATGACCGTTAATGTGGACAGAATGCGTGAAGCCGTAAGCAAGGATTTTTCCAATGCAACCGATTTGGCAGATTACCTTGTGCGCAAGGGCCTGCCTTTCCGCATGGCGCATGAAGTTGTCGGCAAATGCGTGGCTTACGCCATTACCGAAGGCAAGTTCCTGCCGGAAATTTCGCTTGATGAATACAAAAAGTTCAGCGATTTGTTTGAAGCAGATTTGCTTGACGCATTAAAACCGGAAAACTGCGTGGCTGCACGTACTTCTTACGGCGGTCCGGCATTTACGGAAAACGACAAACAGTTTGTGCACGGCAATGAAATTATTGCAGGGCAGAAAGCCAAAGTTGAAGAATTAAAACAAAAATTATAATTCAGGCTTAAATAAAAAAAGAGGCGGTTCGTTATGAACCGTCTCTTTTGCTGTATGATGATTATAATTTTAAAAGTGTTTTTAATTCCTGTACTTTTTGCGCAAATTTTTGCAGGGTTACGGCAACTGGCTGCGGCGTGGTCAAATCTACACCGGCATTTTTTAAAATGTTCAGCGAATAATCACTGCCGCCTGCTTTTAAGAAACCGAGGTATTTTTCAACGGCATTTTCTGTGCCGCTGAGTATTGCTTCGGCGAAAGCTGTTGCGGCACTGTAACCGGTTGCGTATTTGTAAACGTAAAACGGTGTGTAAAAATGTGGAATGCGCGACCATTCGCTGGCAAGTTCTTTATCGGCGGTAAGAGCCGGGCCGTAATAGGTTTTGTTGCTTTCCAGCCAGTAGTTTTCAATGTTTTCTGCCTGCAGGCTGCGTCCGGCGTTAATTTCTCCGTGAGTGTAAAGTTCAAATTCGGCGAATTGTACCTGGCGGTAAACCGTGGTGCGCACTGCTTCCAGAAACTGGTTGATAAGATAAATTTTTTGCTCGGCGGTAGCGTTGGCAAGTGTGTGTTCCAAAAGTAAAATTTCGTTTGTTGTGCTGGCAACTTCGGCACAGAAAATGGAATAATCACTGTTAGTATAGGTTTGCGCCTGGTTGGCAAGGTAGCTGTGCATGGCGTGGCCCATCTCATGCGCGATAGTGGAAATGCTGTTGTAGCGTGGCTGATAGTTTAAAAGAACATAAGGATGTACGCCGTAAATACCCCAGGAATAAGCACCGCTGCGTTTGCCCTTGTTTTCGTAAATGTCAATCCAGCGGCTTTTAAAAGCATGTTTTAAAGTGCTGATGTAATCTTCGCCAAGCGGAGCGAGTGCTTCGGCAACACGTTCGCAGGCTTCTTCAAATGTGCAGGCAAAACTTTCTCCGGCAGATGAAAGCGGCATGTATAAGTCGTATGGGTGCAGTTCATCAAACTTCAAGGCAGCTTTTTTGATGGCAATATATTCGTGCAGGGGTTCTAAATTATTATGTACTGTTTCAATTAATTTGTGGTAAAGTTCCGTGGGGATATTATCTTCGGCAAGGCTTGCCGTTAAAGTATCCTCATATTTGTGGGCAGTGGCATAAAAACGGCTTACGCGGCACTGGCCGGTTAAAGTGTTGGCCAGCGTGTTGCGGTAGTTATGGTAAGTGCCCATAAGTGTGCGGAAGGAATTTTTGCGCAAAGTACGGTCGGCGCTGGTCATATTCAGCAAATAATTGCCTTCGCTTACATTGGCGGTATTGCCTTTGCCGTCTGTAATGGGCGGAAATTCCATATCGGCGCTGACAAGGCTGCGGAAGATAGCAGCGGGCGATGACATGGCAAGTCCGGCCTGCGAAAGCAGCGCTTCCTGTTCCTGCGGCAGTACATGCGGCGCAAGGCGCAGCAGATTGGCAAGATAAAACTTAAATTCGTTAAAAGAAGGTTCTGTCAGGCAGGACTCTAAATAATCTTTGGAAAGTGAAATTATTTCCGGTTCAACAAACGATACCGCGTTATTAAAATCAGCCAGCAGGCTTTCGGCTTCGCCGGACATGGCCTGTAAAGCCGGGTCGGTATTGTCGGCATCAAGCTGCAGGCGTGCATAGGCATAAATTTTGGAAATTTCTTCTGAAAGTTGGGCCTGCTTTTGCAGTGCCTGCAATAAAATTTCCGCATCACCAAGGCGGCCTTTAAATTCTTCAAAACGGCTGAGTTCTGCTTTTAAATTTTGGGCGGCAGCCTGCCAGCTTTCTTTGTCTGCATATAAATCATCAATTTTCCATTTGTAAATTTCATTTATATCTTTTCTGGCAATATTGCTGCCGTGCGCGGGAATATTTTGCGTCATATTTTTAATCACTCCTTGCAAAAATTTCAATACTCTATTATTATAGCACAAGACGATATATTAAAGTTAGAGGCGGTAAACATGAAAATAATTTTAACGGCAATCGGAAGCAAATACATACATACAGCATTGGGGCTGCGCAGCATCCGCGCATATGCAAAGACGCACGGAATTGAAACGGAACTTATTGAAGATACCGTGCAGACGCCGCTGTTGGCAGTGCTGGCTGAAATAACCGGGAAAGAGCCTGATGTCGTAGGGCTTTCGGTGCATATCTGGAATAAAAATTATGTTTACAGCCTTATCAGGCTTTTGCTCAAAGTAATGCCGCAGCTTAAAATAATTGCTGGCGGGCCGGAGGTTTCGTTTGAGCCGGAACGCATTTTTAACGAATGTCCGCAGATTGATTATATTGTAATGGGCGAGGGCGAAGAGGTTTTTGTGAGCCTTATAAACGCCTTGCAGCAAAACAGCGAGCCGCCTGCACATGTTGCCTTTAAAAAGGAGGGGCGTATTATCAGCAGCGGCGGCACGGCCGTGGTTGCCGATATGGATGTGCTTGAATTTGCTTATCCGGATTTAACGGATGTTATTGCAGGTAAAAAAATAGTTTATTACGAAAGTACGCGCGGATGCCCGTTTAATTGTTCGTACTGCTTATCGGGAATATCGCGCAATGTGCGCAAAAGAAGCCTTAACAAAGTTTACGCTGATTTGGACAGGATGATTGCCGCAGGCGTGGCTTTGGTTAAATTTGTAGACCGCACGTATAATCTTGACGAAAATTATTATCTGCCGATAATGCAGCATTTGGCGGATGCAGAAACTGATGCAACTTTTCATTTTGAAATAAAGGCCGATTTGCTGACGGAAAATGTGCTAAACTTTTTAAAAATAGTTCCCAAAGGACGTTTTCAGTTTGAAATAGGCGTGCAGACAACAAATGCAGAAACTCTTAAAGCCATTAACAGGCGCGATAATTGGGAGAAGCTTACAGCCAATGTAAAAAGATTGCTGAGCTATGGGAATATTCATCTTCATCTTGATTTAATTGCCGGGCTGCCGTACGAGGGAATAGCGGAATTTGAAAAATCTTTTAATGACGTATATGGCCTGCAGCCGGATATGCTGCAGCTGGGATTTTTAAAAGTTCTTCCGGGTACGGAAATGGAAAAGCAGCGTCTTGAGCATGAGCTGCGGTATATGGATGAGCCGCCTTATGAAATACTGTCTACTAAATACATGCCTTATTGCGGTTTACGTTTTTTAAAGGTTTTGGAAGATGTTTTTGAACATACTTATAACAGCGGAAGATTTGTATATACGTTAAAATATTTAACGGAAGCAGAAGGGAATGCCTTTGCTTTTTATAAAAAGTTTGCTTTGTGGTGGCAAAAACGCGGAGAATATCCGCTTGGGCATAATGTGCGCGGCGTAAGCAGGCTTTTGTATGAATTTGCCGCTGAATGTTATGCAGAAAAGCTGGCAGATATCTGTGAATTGCTGCGTTTTGATGCTTTAATGTTCCAGCCCGGCTGGAAACCGGAGTTTTTAAACTGGCATTCAGAAGAATTAAATGAAAAAAGCATGGCATTCTGGCGTGAAGCAGAAAGAGTGCAGCGTTATATTCCTGATTATAATTTTGCAACGTGGCGGCAGATTCAGAAAAAATATGCCATAGAATATTTTGACATTTCGCCGTTTACTTACGAAAAAACAAGAAAGTATTACCTGTTTATGTATGAAAACGGTGCAGCCAAAGCAATAGAATTAAAAGATTTATAAAAATAGCGAAAAAGTAGTTGACAAGAGAATGTTAAGATGTTATTATAACTAAGCTGTTTGAAGGAAGCGGCTTGAAAGAAAAGCGAAGAAAAAACTTTTCGGAAAAAAGTAAAAAAGCACTTGACAAACCTTTGAAAGTGTAATAAACTATACAAGTCGCCGGAAAACGGCAGCACCTTGAAAACTGAACAAGAACCAAGAAAAAGCGAATGTGCGGGCGAGTTTGCTTAAAGCGAAAGCGGAAAGCAAATGAGCCAAACAAACAAAATTCTGGATTAAATAATTAAGAGCCAATCGGTTCTTCAATAAGGTATATTGGAGAGTTTGATCCTG
>OHQX01000673.1_pt1:12500-13891 | contig 13891 bp, 8 predicted proteins | sample 1578251 | NCBI WGS metagenome assembly OHQX01 (sample SAMEA3879507, study PRJEB24766) | human gut metagenome | biome: human-associated habitat; feature: feces | place: USA | collected 1985/1987
AAGCGACGGCGTGCCTATTGAAGAATGAACCAACGAGTTATCTGCACTAGCGAGGTTAAGTGGAAGACACGGAGCCGTAGCGAAAGCGAGTCTGAAAAGGGCGGCGAGTTAGTGTAGGTAGACCCGAAACCGCAGTGATCTACCCATGTCCAGGTTGAAGCGCAGGTAAAAATGCGTGGAGGACCGAACCGGTGAGCGTTGAAAAGCTTTCGGATGAGATGTGGGTAGGGGTGAAATTCCAATCGAACGCGGAGATAGCTGGTTCTCCCCGAAATAGCTTTAGGGCTAGCCTCAGGTAGTAAGTATAGGCGGTAGAGCACTGATCGGGCTAGGGGCCATAAAGGTTACCGAACCCTGTCAAACTCCGAATGGATATACTGCAGAGCCTGGGAGTCAGACTACGAGTGATAAGATCCGTGGTCAAAAGGGAAACAGCCCAGATCACCGGCTAAGGTCCCAAATGCCGTACTAAGTGGAAAAGGATGTGGGGATTCATAAACAACCAGGATGTTGGCTCAGAAGCAGCCACCATTTAAAGAGTGCGTAATAGCTCACTGGTCGAGAGTCCCTGCGCCGAAAATTTCCGGGGCTAAAGTACGGAACCGAAGCCGTGGCTGTGTACTTAGGTGCACGGGGTAGGGGAGCGTTGCCACAGGGGTGAAGCTGGTCTGGAAGGACTGGTGGACTTGTGGGAAGTGAGAATGTTGGTATGAGTAGCGAAAAGAAAGGTGAGAATCCTTTCCACCGAAAGCATAAGGATTCCTGAGCAACGATCGTCGTCTCAGGGTAAGTCGGGACCTAATCCGAGGCAAAGAGCGTAGGAGATGGACAACAGGTTGATATTCCTGTACCGGCAGTAATTGTTTGAGCGAAGGAGTGACACAGAAGGGCAGGCAGGCGCGAGACTGGATTGTCGCGTGCAAGCGTGTAGGGTAGTGTACAGGCAAATCCGTACACTGAGAGCCTGAGGCGTTACGCGGAGCGAGCAGAGATGCGAGCGAAGCTGCTGATCCCACACTGTCGAGAAAAGCTTCTAGTGAGAGAGCTGCCGCCCGTACCGTAAACCGACACAGGTATGCGGGGAGAGAATCCTAAGGTGCGCGGGAGAACCCTCGTTAAGGAACTCGGCAAAATGTACCCGTAACTTCGGGATAAGGGTAGCCGTCTTGGTGAAGGAGCTTGCCTCTGGAGCTAAAGGCGGTCGCAGAGAAGAGGCCCAAGCGACTGTTTACCACAAACACAGGTGCCTGCTAAAGCGAAAGCTGACGTATAGGTGCTGACACCTGCCCAGTGCTGGAAGGTTAAGGAAGGATGTCCGGGCAACCAAAGCATTCGACCGAAGCCCCAGTGAACGGCGGCCGTAACTATAACGGTCCTAAGGTAGCGAAATT
>OHQX01000688.1_pt1 | contig 13675 bp, 9 predicted proteins | sample 1578251 | NCBI WGS metagenome assembly OHQX01 (sample SAMEA3879507, study PRJEB24766) | human gut metagenome | biome: human-associated habitat; feature: feces | place: USA | collected 1985/1987
GTACTCATAAATGGCTCCTTTTAAGGCAAAGAACAAAAAACATAAAAATAAAGGCAAGATACTAAAAATACGAGCCTAAAAACGATGCGTTGCTTCGTGCGTTTTTTCTTATTATAGAGGCAATGAAGAAAAAATGCAAGCCCTGATTTTTGGATGGGATCAATACTTTTGCCTTTGATAGCGTGCAAAAATATGTCAAACTGGTTACAAGCGGGGAGAATGTACCAAAACCACAGTACAAATTTTAGTGCTTTTGCTGAAAGAATTTTCAGAAAAGCAATATTTCTAAAAAATGAAACAACAAAGACCTTGTTGAAAACTGCAAAAACCTCTATATTGGAATCACAAAAAACACAGCCCCTCGGGCAAAACCTGTTTGCTCCGGCTGTGCATGAACGGAACTTTATGATGGAGGACACATTATGAAACGCATTTCTCGTCGCAATTTCCTGAAAGTGGCCGGTGTGGGTGCCGCTGCACTGGGTCTGGCTGCCTGCGGCGGTTCTTCCAGCTCCACAGCTTCCAGCACGGCTTCTTCCGCTGCTGCATCTGCCGCTCCCGCTGAGGACGTGACCATCAAGGTCGCCGCCATCGAGACCGGCTATGGCGCTGATATGTGGAAGAAGGTCACTGAGGCCTTTACCGCCCAGACCGGCATCAAGGTGGACCTGACCACCGACAAGAAGCTGGAGGACGTCATCGGCCCCTCCATGCAGGGTGGCGACTACCCCGACGTAGTCCATCTGGCCACCGGCCGTGAGGCTGCCCTGACCGAGCAGTTCATCAAGGGCAACCTGATCGCCGACATCACCGACGTGCTGAGCATGACCGTGCCCGGCGAGAGCAAGAAGGTGAGCGAGAAAATCGCCGGCGGCTTTACCGACACCTCCCTGACCAACCCCTACGGCGACGGCAAAACCTATCTGGCTCCCATGTTCTACAGCCCCTGCGGCCTGTTCTACAACGCCGGTTTCCTGAAGGAAAAGGGCTGGGACGTGCCCAAGACCTGGGACGAGATGTGGGCACTGGGCGACAAGGCTGCCGCTGAGGGCACCTACCTGTTCACCTACCCCACCACCGGCTACTTCGACGCCTTCTTCTATGCGCTGATGTACGCTGCCGGCGGCCCGGAGTTCTTCAACAAGGCTACCCACTACGAAGAAGGCATCTGGGACACCCCCGAGGCAAAGACCTGCTTTGATATCGTGACAAAGCTGGCTTCCTACACCAACCCCATCACCCCCGCACAGGCCAACGATCAGGACTTTACCCAGAACCAGCAGCTGGTGCTGGACAACAAGGCCCTGTTTATGCCCAACGGCACCTGGATCGTGGGCGAGATGGCCGAAGCACCCCGTGCAGACGGCTTTGAGTGGGGCATGACCGCCCTGCCCGCTGTCAAGGCTGGCGGCGACAGCTACAGCTACACCTGGTTCGAGCAGGCATGGATCCCGGCGGGTGCTGAGCATCTGGATGCAGCCAAGCAGTTCGTGGCGTACCTGTATAGTGACGAAGCCTGCAAGCTGTTCGCCGAGAGCGGTGCGATCCAGCCTGTGCTGGGCATTGCCGATGATCTGGACGGCGACAACAAGATGTTCTACTCCATCTATGATAACGGCGCAAAGGCAGCTATGGGCAACTTTGCAGCCTTCAGCGCCATCCCCGGCGTGGAAGTCCGCACCGTGTTCTTCGATCCCGTCAACTCGCTGGTCTCCGGCAGCATGACCGAGCAGCAGTGGATCGATGGCATCAAGTCCGCCAGCGACCAGATGCGCGCTAACATCATTGAGTAATTGAGCCCTGCCCAGCGGGGGCGGTTTTGACCGCCTCCGCTTTTTGTGGTTTCGGGATCCCAATAGAAAGGAGCGGTTTGTCTATGAAATCTGACAAGAGCCGCAAACGGTTTGTGTTTCTCTGCGTGGCACCGGCCACCATCCTGTTTTTCATCTTTATGATCCTGCCCACCCTCAACGTGTTCCGCATGAGTTTGTATGAGCGGGGTGCCTATTCTCCCAACGAGACCTTTGTGGGGCTTAAAAACTTCCAGCATCTGCTGCGGGACGCCCAGTTCATCCGCTCCATGCAGAATATGATCCTGCTGGTGGTAACGGTCACCCTGATCACCTTCGCCTTTGCACTGGTATTTGCCGCCATCCTCACCCGGGAGAAGATCAAAGGCCAGAACTTTTTCCGCATCATCTTCTACATCCCCAACATCCTGTCGGTGGTCGTCATCTCCGGCATCTTCTCTGCCATCTATAAGCCGGAAAACGGCATGCTGAACAGCATCATCGGCCTGTTCCGCAACATGAGCGACCCCATCCTGTGGAAGGGCGAAAAACTGGTCATCCCCTCCATCATCATTGCCATGGTGTGGCAGGCCATCGGCTACTACATGGTCATGTACATGGCCTCCATGTCTGCCGTGCCCATCAGCCTGTACGAGAGCGCCAATCTGGACGGTGCCGGGCGGCTGACCCAGTTCTTCCAGATCACCATCCCGCTCATCTGGACGAACATCCGCACCACCCTGACCTTCTTCATTATCTCCACCATCAACATGGCGTTCCTGTTTGTCAAGGCCATGACCAGCGGCGGGCCGAACGGCGCATCGGATGTGGCGCTGAGCTATATGTACAGCCAGAAGGACGCGGGCCTGTATGGCTACAGCATGGCCATTGGCGTGGTCATCTTCCTGTTCTCGTTTGCCCTGTCCGCCTGTGTCAACAAGGCCACCAACCGCGATACGCTGGAATTTTAAGGAGGGAAGAAGATGCAGAATACCACCGAAAAATCTTCCCGCTCTGCGGAAGGTCTGTACAAGTTTTTCATCTATTTTGTGCTGGTTCTGCTGGCCGTTACCATCATCGTGCCGGTGGCATGGGTGTTCATGGCCTCCATCAAGCAGAATGCAGAGTTCTACGGCAACCCATGGGCACTGCCTGCCGGGTTCTACTGGCAGAACTTTGTCAACGCATGGAACGGCGCGAAAATGGGCGAATATATGCTCAACTCGGTCATCGTCACCGCGCTGGCGCTGGCGCTGCTGCTGGTCGTTGCCCTTCCCGCCGCCTACTGCCTGTCCCGCTTCCACTTCAAGGGGCGCAAGGTACTGAACACCCTGTTTATGGCGGGCCTGTTCATCAACGTGAACTACATCGTGGTGCCCATCTTCCTGATGCTGCGGGACAGCGATGTGTGGCTGAAAGACCATTTCGGCAGCGGCTTTCTGCTGAACAATCTGGTGGTGCTGGCGGTGGTATACGCCGCCACCGCGCTGCCCTTTACCATCTACCTGCTGTCGGGCTATTTCGCCACTCTGCCGCACGACTTTGAGGAGGCGGCCTACATCGACGGTGCGAGCTATTTCTCCACCATGACCCGCATCATCTTCCCCATGGCAAAGCCCTCCATCATCACCATTATCCTGTTCAACTTCCTGTCCTTCTGGAACGAGTATATCATCTCCATGACCCTGATGAGCTCCACCAAGGCACCCCGCACCCTGCCGGTAGGTCTTTTGAACCTGATGCAGGCGCAGCAGAGCGCCGCCCAGTACGGCACGATGTATGCAGGTCTTGTGCTGGTAATGCTGCCCACCCTGATTTTGTACATCTGCGTGCAGCGGCAGCTGACGCAGGGCATGACCGTGGGCGGCCTGAAAGGTTAAGGTGACAAACGATGAAAGCATACTGGAAAAACCATCCCGCCCTGCGCATGGTACTGATGCTGGTGCTGTTCGTGCTGGCACTGGTGCTGGTGGTGTCCGGCTGGAAAATGACCGGACAGCTGGCAGGGCTTGGCATCATGCTGGTGGGTGTAGCGCTGCTGCTGGCTGTGCTGGCCATCTACAATGCGACCTATCAGGATTGAGGATAAGAGAGAGGTAAAGGAGAATCCCTATGGATGAAACAAGAAAGTCCGGGCGCGTGACCATCCCCACCGACTTGGACGTGGTGCCCGAAACGCTGGAGATCTTAAAAAAGTGGGGTGCTGATGCCATCCGCGACTGCGACGGCACCGACTTCCCGCAGCAGCTCAAGGATGCGGACGCCAAGATCTACTCCACCTACTATACCACCCGCAAGGACAACGCATGGGCAAAAGCAAACCCGGACGAGGTACAGCAGTGCTACATCATGACCGGCTTTTACACCGCCCCCGGCGACACCGTGACCATCCCGCTGATGAAGGGCATCAGCCCGGAGCTGATGCAGGTGAACACCAACGACGACATCACCCGCTGGTGGGAGGTCATGGATCGAACTACCGGTCAGCCCGTGCCCCCGGAGCAGTGGAACTACGCCGACGGCAGTGTGACCGTACAGGCCGTACCGTTCCATGAGTATACCGTCAGTTTTCTGGCTTACCTCATCTGGGACCCGGTGCATATGTACAACGCTACCACCAACGGCTGGACGAATTTTGAGCACCAGATCACCTTTGACGTGCGTCAGCCCAAGACCCACAAGTATTCCATGGAGCGCCTGCGCAAGTTCATTGCAGAGCACCCCTATGTTAACGTCATCCGCTACACCACCTTCTTCCACCAGTTCACCCTGATCTTCGACGAGCTGAAGCGGGAGAAGTTCGTGGACTGGTATGGATACTCTGCTTCGGTCAGCCCTTATATCCTCAACCAGTTTGAGCAGGAAGTAGGCTACAAGTTCCGCCCGGAGTACATCATCGATCAGGGCTACTATAACAACCAGTACCGGGTGCCCAGCAAGGAATTCCGGGATTTTCAGGCCTTCCAGCGCCGCGAGGTGGCAAAGCTTGCCAAGGAGATGGTGGACATCACCCACGCGTGCGGGTGCGAAGCCATGATGTTCCTCGGCGATCACTGGATCGGCACCGAACCTTTCATGCCGGAGTTCAAGACCATCGGACTGGATGCCGTAGTGGGCAGCGTGGGCAACGGCTCCACCCTGCGCCTGATCTCTGACATTGAGGGCGTGAAGTACACCGAGGGCCGTTTCCTGCCGTACTTCTTCCCCGACACCTTCCACGAGGGCGGCGACCCGGTGCGGGAAGCCAAGGAGAACTGGGTTACAGCCCGCCGCGCTATCCTGCGCAAGCCCATCGACCGCATCGGCTATGGCGGCTATCTGAAACTGGCCTTGCAGTTCCCGGAGTTCGTGGACTACGTGGAGAGCGTCTGCAACGAGTTCCGCGAACTGTACGAGAACATCAAGGGCACCACACCCTACTGTGTCAAGCGAGTGGCCGTGCTGAACTGCTGGGGCAAAATGCGGGCTTGGGGCTGTCACATGGTGCATCACGCCCTCTATTACAAGCAGAACTATAGCTATGCCGGTGTCATTGAGATGCTGTCCGGCGCACCCTTTGAGGTGAAGTTTATCAGCTTTGAGGATATCAAGAACGACCCGCATCTGCTGGATTCGTTGGATGTCATTATCAATGTCGGCGATGCCGACACCGCACACACCGGCGGCATCTGGTGGGAAGACCCGGAGATCTCCTCTGCCATCCGCAAGTTCGTCTGGAACGGCGGCGGCTTTATCGGCGTGGGTGAGCCTTCCGGTCACCCGTATCAGGGCCACATTCTCCAGCTTGCCAGCGTGCTGGGCGTGGAGGAAGAAAACGGCTTCACCCTGAACTACGACAAGTACAACTGGGAGGAGCACCCCGACCACTTTATCTTGCAGGACGCCGACCAACCCGTGGACTTTGGCGAGGGCAAAAAGAACATCTACGCCCTCGAGGGCACCGAAGTGCTGGTGCAGCGAAACAAAGAAGTACAGATGGCCGCCCACGACTTCGGCAAGGGGCGCGCCGTGTACATCAGCGGCGTGCCTTACAGTTTTGCCAACAGCCGCACCCTTTATCGCGCTATCCTGTGGAGTGCCCACAGCGAGGAGGAACTGCATACATGGTTCAGCTCCAATTATAATGTAGAAGTTCACGCCTACGTCAAGAACGGCAAGTATTGTGTGGTGAACAACACGTACGAGCCGCAGGATACCACCGTTTACACCACCGGCGGCAGCAGCTTTGCGCTGCATCTGGACGCCAACGAGATCAAGTGGTATGAGATCTAAGTTCTCCTTTTCATAAACGAACACAACGGGCAGCTCTGTTACCAGAGCTGCCCGTTGTGTTTGCTGTATCTGCCGATAACTCAACCTGTGTCAATCGAACGCTGCAATGGAGATGGCTGGAAACGCAGAAATTCAGTAATGCGAGCGTAATAGACCTGCAGAAAAAAGAAACTGCCCGTGCGAGTATGCGTAAGATGGTGAAACACTTACTGAAAAAATTTAAGTATCCACCGGTGGCATATGATAAAATTTGTATACTTCAATACGTTAAAGAAAGTTTGGAGAACCATTCAAAGAAATGCTCCAAACAAAAGCGGAATACGGTTATTTTGACATAGCAACACTGCTTATATAGAGTGAAGCCCTACTTATAAATAGTGGTGTCAGGAATTGAGATTTTGTGATACCAAAAAAGACACCCTCGCTTTTGATAGGAATCTCATGCAGGGATGTCCATATCTCAACGCGAAGGTGTCTTAATAACGAGGGTCAGATGCCACGGAACGTAAAGGTGAACTCCACAGGCTTGGTTACATCAGGAATATACTCCGGGTGGACATTGGCACCCCAGCTGTCATCACCGCCGACGCCCATCTGCTCGCCGATGGCACGAATCACCGTGTAATGGACCGGGGGCAGCTCGTAGGGATGCTTGGCACTCTCCATTTCATGGGGAGTGTAGGGCAGCGCAGAGAAGAACATGGGCTTTGCGGCATCTGCGGTAAACAGCAGCCCGCGACCCTTGCGGTCCACTACCTTTGCCCAGCGCACAGCGGTCTTTGCACCGCACTCCTGCGGCACAAGGTACTGCGCCATGTTGTCTGCGACCTTGTTCTGGTAAATGCCCAGCTTTGCACCATGCTGACGATCCCAGTAGGTCTCCGCAGGGCCGTTTCCGTACCACTCCACCGTGTCGTAGTCAGCGTCGATCTTGAACAGTACGCCGAACTCCGGCATTGCTGCAAGTCCTTCCACCGGGTCATAGTGCAGGGTGGTCTGGATGCGGCCATCACCGAACACACGGTACTGCAGGCTGCACTCTGCTGCGGGGCTGGTCTGGAGGTTATAGAGATAGGTCACGACCACGCTGTCGGCTTCCACCTCGCAGGTGGGGTTCTGGAGGATGGTGCCGCCGTGAACAGACGGAATCTCCTTGCCGATGCCCTTGGCGGTAGCGTACAGGCTTGCCAGCTTCCACTGACCGCGAACGCCGCCCATGTTGTTGCCGCAGTCGTTGTCGGTGGGAGCGCGCCAGAAGTTGGGACGGGGAATCTCCTGAATCATCTCCTTGCCGGCATAGCGGTAGGAAGTCAGACCGCCATTCAGATCGGAGAACAAAACATCAAAATTCTCACCACGGACACCGATGTTGTGTGTACCGTGCGTAACGGTAAACGGCGTGACCTTCTTGCTGGGAATGGAACGGACCACAGCGATCACACCCTGTCCAAAGGCGACTTCATGGCCCTTCTTTGCCCAGCTGGTGTCCTCCTTCAAACGGAAGCTGATGGTCACTGCATATTCACCGGGGAGCGCAGGAACCATAAACGGCAGCGGGAAGCTGGAACGCTCTTCGGGAGCAACATCAATATTGGTCAGTTCCTGTTGCTGATACAACTTTCCATCACGATGCAGCAGTGCAACGCAGTCGAAAGCATCCGTAGAGGTGAACAGGTTCTTGTTCCAGACTTCAAAGCCAGTGTTGTCGATGGAAACGGCGATGTTCTGATAGCAGAACTTGACCTCCTGCATCTTGGGAGAAGGAGCACGGTCACCACCGTAGGCAATGCCGTTTCCGCTGAAATTATAGTCGGTAGGACGCTCACCGAAGTCGCCGCCGTAGGCTTGGAACCACTTGCCGTAGCGGTCTTTTTTCCAGATGGACTGGTCGATGTAATCCCAGATAAAGCCGCCCTGATAGCCGCAGTCCTTCTGGTCGGCAAGTTCCGTGTACTTGTGCAAAGCACCGTTGGAGTTGCCCATAGCATGAGAGTATTCGCACTCGATATAAGGCCGCTTATCGCCCTGTGCCAGATACTCTTTAATGTCCTTGACCGTGCTGTACATATGGCTCTCGATATCGGTGGTTTCGAGGAAGCGGGGATCATTGACCACACCTTCGTAATGCACCAGACGGGTGTCATCAAAGCGGCGGACCATCTCTGCCATCTGGAGCAGGGTCTCACCGCCAAACGATTCGTTGCCCAGAGACCAGATCAGAACAGCAGGATGGTTTTTGTCACGCTGGTAAGTGGAATTCATGCGGTCAAACAAGACAGCTTTCCACTCCGGCTTATCATTGGGCAAAACGCCCTCGATGCCGCGAATGCCCGCCTGATGGATGTCCCATGTGCCATGGGATTCCAGATTGTTCTCTGCGATCAGATACAGACCATACTCGTCGCACAGGTCGTACAGTGCATCCTGATTCTGGTAATGGCTGGTACGGATGGCATTGATGTTGTTCTGCTTCATGGTGATAATATCCCGAAGCAGTTCCTCGTGGGTGTGTACGCCCACAGCACGACCCGTAATGGAGCTGAAATCATGACGGTTGGCACCCTTGAACACGATGCGCTTGCCGTTGAGCAGCATCCGATTGTTCTTCAGCTCGAACTTGCGGAAACCGACTTTCTGCCCGGTCACCTCTACCAGATGGCCTGCATCGTCCAGCAGCTCGATTTCCAGTTCATACAGAGCCGGGTCCTCTGCACTCCACAGGTGGGGGTTCTCCACCGCATGGCTGAACAGCGCAGAGCCGCCGTTCAGTGCGATTTTTTCGGAGAACACTTCCAGCTCACTGCGGCGCAGGGTCAGACGGGCTGCGCCCTTACCCTCCACCTGCAATGCAACTTCCAGCGTGGAATGAGTAAAATCATCCCCGGCAAACAGCGTTTTGACGGATACATCTTCCAGATGCACGGTGGGGATGGCGTACAGCCACACGCTGCGGAAGATACCAGAGAAGCGGAAGAAGTCCTGATCTTCGCACCAGCTGGAGGAAGTCCACTTGAACACCTGCACAGCAAGTTTGTTCACGCCCGGCTGGAGATAGGGAGTCAGATCGAATGCGTGTGCGGAGAAGCTGTCCTCGGTGTAACCCACATAAGACCCGTTCAGCCAAAGAGCCATGCCGCTTTCCACACCCTCGAACTCGATGTGGACGGGCTTGCCCTGCATGGATTCCGGCAGCTCGAAGTATTTTACATAGCTTGCCACCGGATTGAACCGCTGCGGGATCTCGCCCGGCTGTACTTCTTCACGGCCATCCCACGGATACTGAACATTCGCGTACTGGGGAATGTCGTAGCCCTCCATCTGGATGTGTGCCGGAACATGAATGTCATCCCAGCCGCTGCAATCGTAATCTGTCTTTTCAAAGCCGGGGATGGCACTGGTGTAGTTCTTTGCGTAGGCGAATTTCCAGATACCGTCCAGCTTCAGCGCCAAAGAAGAGGAGCCTGCCCGATATTCTTCGCGGGAAGCGTAAGTATGGAAACTTGCATGAGCATTCAGCACGTTTTCCTTGAAAAAGGTGGGGTCTTTTACTTTTGCAAAATCAAATGCAGCCATAGTATTTCCTCATTTACCTTTTATAATTTTATAATATTTCTCCAGCCTCCCCGGAGGAATCGCTGGATTCCTCCGGGGAACAGCAGATGAAGGAGAAATGATAATGGCTTGTTATCAGACTGCTGCACGCAGTTTTTCATTTGCTTCTTCGACCTTCATACGAGAGAGAATGAAGGTGATGATGGCATCCAGAGCAAACGGAATCACCAGATACATGATCTTCAGCATCGAGATGCAGGATTCGGGCTGGACAGCCAGCGCACTATCGAAATGGCTTGCAGCCAGCAGCCAGCCGGTGATGGCAGTACCTAGACCGCCGCCCAGCTTCACACCGAGAGAAGTGCAGGAGTACATCGTGCCATCCACGCGCTTATGCTTCGTCAGCCAAGTATATTCAGAGCAAGCAGCAATCGCAGCGTTCATATCGCCCTGCCAAGGACCCTGACCAAGAGCTGCGACTGCAGTAAAGAGCAGCATCAAGGTCACATTGCCGCTGCCCATGTAACCGGCTACAGCAACCAGTGCACGAGAAATCGTTGCCAGAGTATAACTCATTACATTCAGCTTATACATTCCATTCCACTTTGCAACCAAGGTCGGGGTGAACACCAGTGCGATGATCAGAGGAATGTTGATTGCCCAAGAGAATACACCGAACAGATTCTGGTTGCCAAGGATGTAGGTTGCATAGTAGGTGCCCATGCTGATCATGGCACCGTAGATCTGCTGCAAAATGTAGGTGACGCAAATCATCATATAATATTTGTTACCAGCAAGCAGCTTTGCAGCCTGAACCAGATTGTACTTTTCGTCCTGCTCGATTTCCTTTTTGTCGGTGGTATCCACCAATTCGCCTTCCGGCAGTTCCTTCACGGAGAAAACGGAGAGGGTGTTGACAAGCAGACCGATGATGGCGTAGATGATTGCAACAGTGCGCCAACCGGCAGCACCACCGCCCAATGCCGTAACAGCACCCAGCGTAATGGACTGGATGAGCAGGCTGGTGGTAAAGGCGAACATGAAACGCCAAGAACCCATCTCGACCTGTTCGGCACTGTTCTTCGTGATGAGAGCTGTCAGTGCAGAGTAAGCAATGTTGTTGGCAGTGTAGAATACAGCGTTCAGCAGAGTATATGCGATCAGGAACCATGCGTACTGTGCAAACTGTCCCAGATTGGTCGGGATGGCGAAAATTGCCACCAGCGTAATGGCACAGCCAATGTAGCCGTACAGCATCCAAGGACGGGCTTTGCCCATCTTAGAATGCGTTTTGTCAATCAAAGAACCAAAGAAAATGTCCGTCACACCGTCCAGCAGTTTGGAAACTGCAATCAGAGTGCCGACAATACCGGGGTTCAGGCCAACGGTGTTGGTCAGATAGATCATGACGAAGGAGGACAGGAATGCATACACCACGTTGCCTGCAATATCGCCTGAACCATAGCCGACTTTATTATACCACTTTAGATAACGTTTCTCAGTCATTGTGCTTTCTCCCATCTTGCTTGTTTTGTGTGGGCGCGACCAATCTGCTGCGCACTTCAGACTGGAATTCTCATTACGCAAGTTACCCAAATCTCTTGCGTTTCGTCTGAAAATATTATAGAATCTAATGGAACGAAAAGATATAGACAAGATGGAACAAAATATGCACAAAATCAAAGAGTTTGTAATTTTTTGATAGAACATTTCTCAAATCACTGTAAAATCTCTGAAGATGAGGAGGACGCAGGGATGTATTTCAACTCAGGATATTTGAACAACTCCCGTTTGGATTTCAAAGACTACTCAAAGCCGCTGGTCGTAGGCAGTTGTGGCACTTATCGCTTGAAAAAACGCCCTAAGCTACCTACTTTTTGGGCAAAGGGTCGCAGAGACTATCAAATCCTCTATGTGGCATCTGGTAAAGCACACTTCTGGTTCGATGGTGTTGAGGAAGTGGTGACTTCTGGACACATGGTGCTTTACCAGCCGAAAGAAGTCCAGAAGTATGTCTACTTTGTAGAAGATCACCCAGAGGTGTTCTGGATTCATTTTACAGGATATGATGTCAAAAACATCCTGAACTATCACGGAATACCATTGGACAAGCACGTTTTTTACAGCGGCACACTGCCGGATTACAAAATGCTGTTCCGAAAGATCATCCGGGAACTGCAACAATGTGAATATGGCTATGAAGACTATATTGCTTCTCTCTTCAACATCATTCTGCTTTTAGTAAGCAGGCAACAGCAGGAAAGCGAGAAAACAACTACAAGCATCCCCGAAGAAATCGAAGCCGCCGCTGCCTACTTTAACGAGAATTATAATACAAAGGTCAGTGTGGACGATTACGCAGAATCGCTGCATATCAGTACGAACTGGTTTATCCGTAATTTTAAGCTGTACATGAAAATAAGCCCTGCACAATACATCCTGTCCCTTCGGATGGTAAATGCACAAAGCTTATTGGAGAACACCGAATACAATATTGGAGAAATTGCAGAGATCGTAGGGTATGATAACCCACTCTATTTTAGCCGGGTATTCAAGAAAGAGTATGGTGTCAGTCCGGCACAGTACCGAAAGAATCTGGAAGAATCTACTGAAAAATGAGAAAGATTCCTTATAAATAAGGAGAGTAGAACCATGCCGATAAAAAATGCGATCCACAGCCAACAAGTCTATGACCCCACGGATGATTCCATCATGGCAGAGCAGGAACTTTGCATGGAACGGCTGTATGATTACAACCATACCCGCCCTTCCGAACACGCAAAACGGGCACAGCTTTTGAAAGAAATGCTTGCAGAGTGCGGCGCAGGCTGCTGGATCGAGCCGCCGTTTCACGCCAATTGGGGCGGAAAGCACGTTCACATGGGCGATTATGTCTATGCCAACTTCGGGTTGACCTGCGTGGATGATACCCATATCTACATCGGGGAGCACACCATGATCGGCCCAAACTGTGTCCTTGCAACCGCAAACCACCCGGTCCTGCCAGAACTGCGGGAGAAAGCATCAACACGCTGTCATAAGCCCGGAGTTCCCCTGCGAACCAAACATTCCGATATAAAAAGGACGCTGCCGCCTCTGGGTGAGAGGTTGCAGCGTCTTTTTGGTATCAGAGGGCGAATGGTCTGTCAGATTGGACGGATCCCAATGAATGAGATTTTAGCTTGCATTTTCCTGTTCTTCAAGAATGCGCCAGCCGTCCATCAGGTCTGAATTTTCCATAATAAAGGTGTGGGCGGTATCCTGTCCCCACGAGTTGTCGTATTTCGGCATCAGATAATCGCTCAACTCGGTTCGATTTTTGAACTTCAACAAGCGATACGGCTCCTGAAAAGCGACCTTTTCGACGAAATATACTGCATCCGATGTGGGAAGCATAACGCCGACATGACCGATCATAAGAGAATTGTCCGTTTCAGAGAACTGATCGTGCAGGACTACGGAGACGAGACGGATCTTATCATCTTCTACGAAGGAGAGACCGCGTTTCTTCCATTCCTGCTGAATCGTTTTCAAATGGGTAGGAATATCGGTCGTATTGGTGGTTTTAACCGGGGCGAACAGCGCATCAAACTTTTGCCGTTCGTCGCCGCAAAGGGATTTCGGGTCAGAATCCAGTGTTTCATAGTCCATAAACAGGGTGTCCTCGGCTGAGTCAAGGTCTGCCTTGCCCGTGACAGTGATAAAATCACCGAACAGCCCACAAGCGGTGATCCGACAGTTCCAGCCGGGGAAGGTGTCATATTTTTCCGTCCATGCGTCCTGCATGGAGTAAGGATCGTATTTCAGATCCGAAGGCTTGGCATTTTCAAACCCTGTGGTGAGCCATGCCGGGTCCACAGCATTGTTGAACTTTTGCACATGATCAAAGAAGGTCTGTATCCGCAGGTCGGATACGCCGGCATCCTGCAAAAGCTTGGAAAGAAGAGCTTGTGTATCCGAATCTGCCAAATTGGAGTATTCAATTTGCTGAAGGACGGGCTGAGAAGTTTTTTGAGTGCAGCCTCCTGCCAGAAGCGCACCGCAAAAAAGTGCAACGGAGC
>OHQX01000704.1_pt1 | contig 13524 bp, 5 predicted proteins | sample 1578251 | NCBI WGS metagenome assembly OHQX01 (sample SAMEA3879507, study PRJEB24766) | human gut metagenome | biome: human-associated habitat; feature: feces | place: USA | collected 1985/1987
GGGGGGGGAGGCAAGCTATTACTAACCTCTTTAAGGGTTTATGATAATCTTGATAAGAACACAGTGATTTACCATCTAGAAGAATTTAATAAAAAAGGTGTTAGTGGATTTGTAGTAAAAAGAAGAAATGATACAGTACCTCATAAGGAGTTATTTGAACTATTTATACACTTTTGCGATGCACATAGAATACCCGTATTAGAACTTCCACAGAATATTAGTTACTGGGATGTTTTGAAATATGTATTATGTCATGTCTACGATCTTGATATTGCAAAGTATCTATATAATGAAATAGTTCAAGATCAAATTAATCATTTTTTATTACATGAACGATATGATGAACAAACAATAGAGACATTCTTTAAAAGTTTAGAAACTATGCTAGGAAATTCTGTTTCTTTGTATGATGAAAATTATCATTGTATTTATCCTATTACAGGACAAAAAGAGTTTACTATCATAAATGATGAAAAATATGTACCCCATATTACTACTAAGCATGAGTATATACGCCAAAAGAGAGAGTATGTGGAATATATTCAAAAGATTGATATTCTTAATTATTGTCATTATTATCTAGTGGTTACAGAAGTGAATGAACCGTTGAGTGAATTAGACTTTGTCACATTAGATAATATAATTACGGCTTTATTCTATCTTTTAGCTCAGGATGTCACAAAGAAGGAGATGGAAATTAAATATCTTCGTGATTTGAACTATAGGTTGATTAATGGAGGTATGTCTGATGCCGAAGAAGATGATGCCTCAAGTTTACTTGATTTAAGCGATACAGATGAATATAGAGTAGTTATATTCTATTTAAAGCCTGAGAATAAAAAAGAAAAAAATAGTATCGCACAGAAGAATGAGACGAAAAATCTTAAGAAAGAAATGTATCATTACTTACCAAAAGAACGTATTTTTTATAATACAAATCATATCTTATACATTTATAACGAAAAAGATTGGAAAATAAAAAAAGAGTTTAGAAACACTTTAGAAGAGATTCATAAAGATATACAAGATTCTTTAACTAGAAGAAATAAGAAGTTTGAACTTCTTATAGGAATAGGAAAGAGTGTGAAGGGATATCATGGATTAAAGGATTTTTTTAAGGATTCTAAAGTAGCGTTAGAGTATATTGGTCTTATTAGAGAGGCTACTGGAGATAAAACTAAATCAATCGTGGATTGTGCTAAATTAGGTTTCTTCCAGATTTTTATAAATATTAATGATAAGGAAGAATTAAGACAATATATACCTTATTCAGTCATCAAGCTAAATGAACAGGATAAAAAGAGAAACAGTGAGTTGATTAGTACTTTGGAATGTTATTTGAGTAATAAACAGAGTATTAGAAAAACTTCAGAGTTAATGAACGTTCATCCTAGAACTGTCTCTTATCGTTTATCTAAGATTGTAGATCTAACAGGTATAGAATTTGATAATAGTGCGGAAATACTTGCAGTTAGAAATGGCATTATAATACTTAAAATATTAGAACAGTTGTAATTAAAGACGAGTCGCATAAGTGGCTCGTTATTTATTTTGTAATATTTTATGGTACACTTTAGACAAAAAACTGTTAAAAACTTTTCTCTTTTTACACATTATATTAACAATTTTATAAGTCTATAATGCAAAAAGATGTAAAAAAAGTGTGTTTATATAGAAAATATCAACAATATGGGGCCTTTTAGAACAATTGCGACATGTTTTCTGAATAATAACTCAGAATATTACAGGAAGGGAAAAGGTCTTGTATGAATAAAATAAAAACACTACTCAATAAATGGGTATTACTCATACTGTGTATTGCGCTTGTTTGTACGCAGGTAAATGCAGCAGGTATAGTCAACTTTAATCAAACTGATAATATACCTCAAGAGACAGTTTATGATAATAATACAAATACAACTGAAACAACTGAGAATATAGAGACATATTACCAAAACGATAAAATCTGTATTTATAACTACAATCAGTTAAAACAGATTGGTTCTGATGCTTATGTTTATACAGGTGATAAGGATGGATCAATTGGTTCTGGAGAAGTAGTAAAAAATGAAGGAACTGAATTGAGATATACATCAGATGCTCAATATGTATTAATGAGTGATATTGAGATGAGTACTGATTATATCTGGACACTTCCAAATAACTTTACTGGTAGTATTACAGGTACAACTAGAGAAAGTACATCTCTTTATAATAAAGAAACAGATACAGTTACTATTTATAACCCCTATCAGTTAATGGTTCTTGCACAGGATAATTCAGAAACAGAACCAGTAATGTCATTAGATTATGATGCATCACAGTTTGGTATGGGACAGATGATTTATCCTAATGGAGAGAATCAGCCCTACTTAACTTATAGCAAGTCACATAAGTATGTATTATCTCAAAGCTTTGATTCTAGTAAGCCAGAGTTAGTTGAGAATCAGGTAAGAGAAAATGTAAGTACAGAAAATGCGGAAGGCCGTGACTTTAAGGGACAGGTTGTAAAGACTATTGGGGATAAGACTTATATCCTGATTGGCAATGACACACAGTTAAGAAATATAGGAACTGATGCACCGGTATATGGTGCGGTTTATCAGGCTTACAGAGAAGTTGCTACATGGAAAGTCGATAAAGATAAAAATGGCAAACCAATTATGCTTTATGGCGGTGATGCCGATTTAAAGAAAAATCAAAATGGTGTAGCTGATTATACTTTCAGTCAAATTCAAGATGCTAATGCAAAATATAGTAGTATTAGCGGACTTCTTATAAATGCAAGAGGAAGATGTGGTGTCAATCAGGTAACGGGTGAAATTGATCCTAACCTTGATATTGATAAAGCTGCAAATCAGAAATATAGCGCTAATGCGAATTATATTATCTTCCGTGATATAAATCTAAGTAGTTCGAATTGGAAACCTCTTAACTTCCAAGGCACAATGGTTGGTGCTAAGAGCACTACCAATAAGATTTGGGATGCAGGTGCAAAGATAGAAAAACCAGTTATTTCTAATGAGAAGGTTGAACAAACAGATAAACTCAATGTTGGTGAACAAATGGGTGTTGGGTTCTTCTCAACTATATCAAGTGAAGTAAGAGAAAATGATATTGGTTTAAGTAAAGGGTTAGTACAGGTTTCAAACATCAAGTTTGAAAATATGACAGTTCATACAACCACTACAACAACTTATTATCCATCTACTCTCGTAAGTGCTCTTACAAAGACTTTAGGACAATTACTTGGTGGACTTCTAAGTGGTCTTACATTTATCCTAACGTTTGGTCAGGTCAAGATTGATCTGGGAAAAACATTGGGTGATGTTCTTGATGCAAGAAAGAAAGACCCTACAGCACTTGCGACTGGTGCTATTGCAGGACGTGTAGAAGGTCATGTAGAGATCTCTAATATAGAAGTAAATAATGCGGATGTAAAAAATGTAAACGGTAATACAGGTGGTTTTGTTGGTTATGCAGTAGGTAAAACACAGTATAGTGGTTTATCAAATGCACTTGGTGGATTAGTAAAGTTACTTACAAATATATTGAATGTTATTCCAGGTCTAGGATTAGGTGATTTAATCACAATTCTATTAGGTAATGCGATTCCAGTAAGTAAATTGATTCCTACTGGTTATATTAATGCGAAAATAAAGAATTGTTCTATTAATGGTTTAAGTATTTCTACTTCAAGTGAAAAAGATTATGCAGGTGGATTTATTGGACAACAGAAAGGCACAATTATTGAAAACTGTTCTATTACTAATAGTAACTATACAATTAGTGGAAAAAGATTTACAGGTGGTTTTGTAGGTTTAGCACGTGATGATGTCATTGAAGGTACTCTTTCTGGTGCATTGGATATTCAGACAAAGCTTCCAAATATGAATCCAGAAAGTTTACTCTTAAACTGTTCAATAAACAATAAAGGACTCACAGTCTTAAGTGAAACTTATGCAGGAGGTTTTGCAGGTGCTCTTGCAAATACGTCTGCAGTCAACTGTACTGTTAATTCTACAAATACATTTGAAGTAAAATCGACTAGTGATTATGCAGGAGGCTTTGCAGGTATTGCATCTCTTGGATGGTCTGCAGACTTAGGTAAAGGAGATACTAAAAACAACCTACTAGGTGGTGTTGTTGATCTTGTAGTCAAGCTATTAAGCAGTAATGCGGATATCTCCCCTTCTCTACTATCTTTAGCTGGTGTTAATCCATCTTATATATTAGGTGCTACCGTTAGTGGTCCACTTAATTTAAGTGGTGTAGATTATGTAGGTGGTATGACTGGTAGAGGTAATGGTGCTTATATTGCATCATCGAGTGCTGATTATTTAAATAAAGTATCTTATTGGAGAAATAAAGTATATGACACAGCATCTGTTTCAGTGAAAGATGTAGAACTCTCAGGTGTTCAAAGTATTACAGGAAAGAACTTTGTAGGTGGTATTGCAGGTTCTTTAGGAACTGCTAAAGTAGCCGGATTATTAAATGATACTCTTGGACTAGCTTCATACCTTGGCTTTACTGTAGATAAAGTAACAGTCACAGGCCCTACTACTGGTTTATCTATTACAGGCGAACAGCGTATTGGCGGTGGCTTTGGTGATGCAATTGGTGGTTCAATTAATACAGTCACAATCAAGAATTTAAAGTCTGTAACAGGTAATAACCGTGTTGGTGGAATGATTGGTTTAGCTGGTCCAGGAGATCTTGCGGATACAGGAGGTTTAACAGTTAACCTTCTTGGATTAAATCATCTTTTACAGGTAAAGAACCTATTAAAGGTAGCTTCTGGTGTACGTGTAACAATCAATGATTCTCATGTTATTGGTGTAGCTGATGGCTTAACAGTCAAAGCAACAGGTACTAACAGTGATGGTGGTGTTGTTGATTATGTTGCTGGTGGATTTGTAGGCAAGAGTCATAGCTGTGAAATTAATAAATCCGATGTAAAGAACCTTAAAGAAGTATCCGCAAATGATACAGATGGTTATGCAGGTGGATTTATTGGAACATCACAAACAGGTGGATTAGCTGATGTTGCATCTGAAGAAGATCTTAAAGGTTGGATTACTAAAGATACAAGTGTTTTAGATATCAATGGTTTATTAACTGCAGTTAAGTATCTCATCCCAACTTATACATTGTGTACTGTTGCTTATGTAAATGGCGGTGGTGTTTCTGCAGATACGGCTGGAGGTTTCGTAGGAAACTTCCAGAGTGGTACTCTTAATAACTACGATGCAGGACAAGGAAACTATTATTCTGTATATAACTTAGATCATATCAATGGACAGTCTTATGCAGGTGGTTTTGGAGGTAATGTTTACTCTGGTGCACTTGCTGATGCAGGTAAAGGTATTAGTATCCTTGGTGGTCTTAAAGGACTTAATGTTGATGTAGGACAATTACTTAACCTCATTAACGCCTATATTCCTTATGTACAATATGCTGGTGTGAAGTCAGATTCAGGATTTACAGTCAGTGCGAACAAATTAAAATCAGATGATACTCATGCAGGAAGTGCGGGAGGATTCATTGGTTATGGTAGTGGTGTTCAGATAAGTTATTGTGATGTGACACATTTAAAACATACAAAAGTAACACCTCCAAAAGATTTAGAATCTACAGAAGCACTTACATACTTTAATAATGAAAGCCAATATGCAGTCACTGGATCAAGATATGCTGGTGGATATACTGGTTATATGGATATTGGTTCTGCAGCTTCTGTAGGTAAAGGATTAAGTGTTCTAGGAAAGTCTATAGGTATTAATAATGTATTAGATGCATTAAACGTAGTGGTATCTACTATTGAACATTCTCATGTGAGTGGAAAACCTGGTGGATTTGCGGTTAAAGCATCTTATAAGAATACGGCTTCTGATGCATCAGACAATGATGTACTTGGGGATTCAGGTGGATTTGCAGGAAAGATTTCTGGTGGGCACATTCAGGATTCAAATGCAAATAACTTTTCTTATATCATTGGCCAGATTACAGCCGGTGGTTATGTAGGAGACTTACAGCCAGGTAATATTGCGAATGTATTAGATAATGCAAGTATTTTAGGTGGATTAGTAAATGCTGATAGTGTACTTGCTTCTGTTGCAGAAGATTTTGTACCTACTATTAGAAATAGTTCTACTACATGTGTGCCTTGTGGTGGTGCAGTACGTGCACAGGCATCTTCTACAACACAGGTACAAAGAGGTATGGCTGGTGGTTATGTAGGACATAACGAAGGTGGTCATATCTGGGGTAATAATACAAAGAAATGGAAAGGTAAAGACTATACTGGACCAACAAGTATTTGTAAAGCAGTAAGAATCCGTTCTGTATATGGTGAAGAGATTGCGGGCGGATTTACTGGTTTAATGGAATCTGCAGACACTGCAAGTACAGGTAACTTATCTCTATTATGGGGATTAGTAAAGGTAGATAACATACTAGGTGCTTTAAGTGTTGTTTATCCTACAGAAGAGAATACTGCAGTATATGGACCACTTGCCTTGATGGATTATAAAACATGGAATGAATGGGTTGATTTCGTTGGTAAGTATGGTGGTTACGGAAGTGATCTTGCAGAGCATGGTAAGGTAAATAACCAAGCAGGATTAGATGCTATTATTCATAAATATGCTTATGGGTACAATGTAGTTGCTGGTAGAGTAAATTACCGAGATGAGATTAAATTAGCCAATGGTGGTGCTGCAGGAGGCTATGTTGGCTCTATGCAGACAGGTACTATCACAAATGGTCAGGCATATCAGACTAAGAAAGTAAAAGGATTAAGAACAGCAGGTGGTTTTGCTGGAGAAATGATCAATGGTGGTGCTGCAAATCTTGGTGGTGTCAATATTCTCGGTCTTAATCTTCAGTTAGGAAGAATGATTGATGTACTGAATGTATTTGTACCTGTCATCAAGAAGTCTTCAGTAGAAGGCTACCAAAGTGGATTAATGGTTGAGTCTACAGGAACTAATAATAAGGATAACTGTGGTTATGCTGGTGGTTATGTAGGTAAACTCATTGGTGGACAAGTCTGGGGAGACAATACTGCACATTGTCAGGTAAAGAAACTCAGACGAGTAGATGGTAGAAGCTACGTAGGTGGTTTTGTAGGAAGTTCTAGACCTGGTTCTGTAGCAACACTTAACCCTACTGCTGGTGAAGGATTATTAAGTAAGCTTCTTAATAAACTACTCGATACTCCTGCAGACCTTATTAAAGTACTTAATTCGACAGTTGCTACAATCCGTTATGCAGATGTTGAATCCTGGGATGACTGGGGATATATCGTTAACGGTGCATATACAACTGGTGAGAATAATACTTCTTATGCAAAAACTGCAGGTGGTTTTGCAGGAATGCTGGAAGGAACAGTTCTTGGTAAAAAGGATTCTCCTACAGCTGGTATTAGTGTAACGAATATCCGTTCTGTTATTGCAGGTGAATATGCTGGTGGATGTTTTGGTGTAGCAGATGTCGCAGGAGTTGCAAATATCAGTGCAGGAAATGAAACATCGCTATTAGATAAGTTGTTAAAACTTGGAAGAACAGATGTATTAGACGCTTTTAGAAGTTATGTATATTACGGAAATATAAGTGGAAGTAAGGATGCAGGGCTAAGTGTTAATGCTAATGTTGCAGTGAAATCTGGACAGAACAATCAAGTCACATATAGCGGTACAGCCGGAGGTTTTGGTGGTTCCCTTCTAAATGGTTCTGTAAAGAACAGTACAGTTACACAATTAAGTAATGTAAGAGGCTTAAATAGTGTAGGTGGATTCATTGGTTACTCTGGTAAGAGTGGTGTTGTGAAAGCTGATAAGATTGATGTCCTAGGAAATAATACAGGACAGCTTCTTGGTGGAGCATTAGGTGTTATGGATATCTTTGGTTCTCATATTGATGATTGTAGTGTAAGTGGTACAAGTGATGGCTATACGGTACAAAGTCAAAATGGTGAGGAACAGATTGCTGGTGGATTTATTGGTTATGCAAACCTTGCAAGAATGTCTAAGTGTACAGCAGGAAGTGACAGTGATTTGAATAGTGGATTAAAACAGGTGTCATCTGGTGGAACAGCTGGAGGATTTGCAGGTAGAACAAGCTTTGCATATCTTGCAGATCTAAAACTAGATTCTGGACCAGTTAATGTTATATTTGCGGTTGTAAATCAGCTAGTAAAAGCACTTTACCTAGATAAAATACAAGATTCAAATCTTCTAAAGATTAATCTAGGAATTATAAAAGTAGAAGCGTTATATAAGGGAAATCTTCTTCATGTCAATCTTCTAGGTTTAGATATATCTGTAGGTCTTTCTAAGAAATCAACAGATAATAAACAACAGACAGATCTTGCAATTATTACTATTGGAGATTCATCTATTAAACTCCCATGTGATGAGAATGGTTTATTAGATGATAATGATACAAAGTCAAATATCAGTGTCAGTCTTATTAAAGCAAACCGTACAAAGATTACTGATAGTAATGTGTATGGTGTGAGCTATGGATATGATGTTTATGCTGGTGGTGCCAACAACAATACTGATGGTACTTCAAAGGATGGACGCAGTGGTGGTTTTGTAGGATTTAATGATGAAGGTTTATTAAAGAATAACAACATGTACTACTGTGACGTAGTTAGAGGTACTAACAATCTTGTAGGACCTTTTAGTGGTAAGAGTGAATTAGATTCAGTTTACCCTTCTAATACAGTAGATAAGGTTGAAGGTGAAGGAAACAACTACCGTATTTATAGAAAATTGGATAAATCTTTCAAAGAAATCAAAGGCAATAATCAGAAATTAAATAGTGATTATGAAAACAATGATGGTTGGGATATTTATACAATCAAACATATGAATATAGTTAAAGCCTTTAATGATTTAAAGAATGCGGTTCTATCAAATGGTAGTGAGAAAGCTGATTTAAAGGCATATGAATCACCTGCCAAAGCAGTATTAATGTCTGATACAAAGACAACTCTAAATACTGGTGAAAGTGATACACCAGAACCATCTGAGTCACAGGATCCATGTGATAAGCTGGTTAAACTCACTATAAATAAAGTCTGGAAGGATTTCGATAACTTCGATAAAAAACGACCAGACAGTATTACGGTAACAATTTCTCGTACTTGGAAGGATGCGACTGGCAAAGAACAGACACAAACTGTTCCAAATTATGAGAGTTACAAAATAACGGGTTCTATTAACAAATCAACATGGCAAGAAGTAATTAAAGGGCTTCCTGCCTATAAGACAGAGAGTGATGGAACTGTTCGTTATTATAAATATTCCGTAACAGAAGCGGAAATTAATGGTTATACAACAACTATTAAGACATCAGATGATGGCTTTACGTTTACGATAACCAACAAGCATTTCCCATGTCTTCCAAATACTGGAGGATTTGGAAACTATTTATTCTATACGATAGCAATTCTGCTTTTCTTTGTTTATTTCGTTATGAGATACAGAAAGAATAAGGAAAATAAAGCAGAAAAACTATAAAGAGAAATGAAAAAAAGGAGAAAAAGTTATGAAAAGTATTAAACGCATTATTGCATTGTTATTAACTGCGGTTATGACAATGACTATGTCCGTAACAGCATTTGCAGCAGATGCAAATAATCTTACTGTAAATGTACTAAGCGGTCAGGATTTGAATGGCCAGACAATTAGTCTGTACAAATTATTTGATGTTACTACATCAGGAAGTGGAGAAAACAAGAACTATGCTTATACAGTAAATACAGCTACTGGTTATAAGGATGCAATTAAGTCAGCTCTTGGAACTTCATTTACAGGAACAACTGATGTTGAGTATGCAGAAGCTGTAAAAACTCTTGGAGAAGATAAATCAGCACCAGTTCAGAAGTTCGCGAATGACTTTACTGAATATGCATTAAAGAATGGTACAACAGTAAAAGCTACTAAAACATCTGGAAAAATCACAGGTAAAAACACAACATCTTTTGTATTCAATGGATTAGATAAAGGATACTACTTAGTATATGTAACAGGTGGAAAGAAGATTCAGTCTTCATTAGTTACAGTTGATGGAGAAACTACAGTAAGTTTAAAAACAGAAGCTCCAAGTATCACAAAAACAGCCGATAAAGACACTGTAAGTATTGGTCAGGTTGTTAAATATACAGTTGCTGGTTCAGTACCAGATACAACTGGATATGCTGAATATGTATATAAGATCCACGATACATTATCAAACGGTCTTGATTTTGTAAACGATGCAAAAGGAACAGCTGTCATTGGTAATACAGTAAACGTATCAGTTGCATTCGAAGATGCTACTGATGCAAGCACAGCACCAACTACAGCAACTCTTTCAGGTACTGGAAACAGAACTATGATTCTTGACTTATCTGCATGGGTAAAAGCTAACCAGCAGACAAACAAAGGTAAAAACTTCACTGTAACTTACTATGCTAAAGTAAATAAAGATGCAGTTGTAACAGAAAAGAACAAAGCCCAATTAGAATATGGTAATAAACCAGGTGAAACAACAACTACTACACCAAGTGAAGCCAAAACACCTACATACCCTCTTGATATCAAGAAATTTGCTAAAAACGGTGGACAGACATTAGCTGGTGCTAAATTCAAGTTATATTCAAATAAAACTGATGCTGATGGAGCTAACGATAAAGCTATTAAAGTATCAGCAGTTGTTAATAAAGCAGGTCATTATGTCGTAGATCCAACATCTACTACTACAGAATTTGAATCAGTTGCTTCAATTGACGGTAAAGGTTACAACCTTCATGTTAACGGTCTTGCTGAAGGAACTTACTACTTAGTAGAAACAGAAGCTCCAGCAGGTTACAACAAGTTAACTGCTCCAATCGAAGTTAAAATCACAAAGAGCACAGATACAGATGTAAATAATTGGACTATCTCAAAAGATAGTAAAGTAGAAAATGACAAAATCATCGATGTAGAAAACAGTACTGGTTCTATGCTTCCATCAACAGGTGGTATGGGTACTATCGCATTTACTGTTGTTGCAGCCCTTCTTTTATTAGGTGTTGCAGTAAGCTTTATCCGTGATAGAAAAAAAGAAAACTAAGAAATAGTTTTTAATGGAATGAGCGGTTATCTTTCTTAAAAGATAACCGCAATTCCAATTATTTATATATTAATAGGGAGAATGAAATGAAATGTATGAAGATTAAAATTACTAAAAATGATATTATTCGTTTGTTTGTACTTTTGATTGCATTCTCCGTGTTGTTATATCCTAGCTTTAGTAGTTATCTGAATGAGAAGAATGGTTCTAAGGCTATTTCTTATTATGATAAAGAGAGTGTAGAACTCTCTAAAGCAGATAAGATAAGAATGTTGGAAGAAGCACGTGCTTATAATAGAGAGATGTTAGGAAATATAGATCTTATAGATCCATTTTCACAGGAAGATACAAAGTTAGATGCACGTTATGAGAGTTTATTAAATGTAGATGGTTCTGGAATGATGGGATATATACGTATTCCTAAGATTCATATAGAACTACCTATTTATCATGGTACAAGTGAAACAGTCTTACAGGCAGGTGTAGGACATTTCTGGGGTACTTCTTTGCCTGTTGGTGGAGAGAGTACTCATACAGTATTAACGGGTCATAGAGGGTTACCAACTAAGACTCTATTTACGAATATAGATAAACTAAAAGAAGGAGATATATTCTATATCAAGGTCTTAGATGAAACATTGGCTTATGAGATAGATCAAATAAAAACAGTATTACCAGAAGAGACAAAAGGATTATCTATAGAACCTGGCAAAGATTATGCCACATTAGTGACATGTACACCTTATGCAATTAATACACATAGATTATTAGTGAGAGGACATCGTATACCATATCAAGAAGCTACAAAGAAAGTGCCTGATACAAATATTAAACCAGAATTATCATTTACGTCTAAGGTATTAATTATGGCAGTAATTGTGATTTTGATAGGTTTAATTATCGCAATTATTTACTGTATAAGGGATAAAAAAAGGAGGAAACTAACATGAAGGTAAGAAATATTATTGTGTTTATGATTGTTTTTCTTATGAGTACGTTCATGAGTGTTTCAACTATTCATGCAGAGAGTAGTTCTAGAAAAGGAACTATACAGATTGTATATAAGGGTAGAAATGAATTGAATCAGGAAGTGAATCTTTCAGATGCTAAGTTTTCAATCTATCAGGTTCAATATATGAGTAATGATACATTGACATGGAAGGATAACTTTAAAGATTTACATATATCATTAGTAGATACCAGTGCAGAGGCAAGAGAAAAACAAGCCAAACAATTATATAAATATGCACAACAGAAAGATATATCTTGTTCACTACAAGAAACTAATACATTAGGTCGTACAACATTTAGTAATTTAACGCAAGGTATTTATTTGATTGCACAAGAGGGATATGTAGAAAGTGGTAAAAGTCAGTTTGAATCTGCTCCTTTTCTAGTTGAGATTCCTTCTCTTGTGGATGGAAGTGTAGAATATAATGTTACTATAGAACCCAAGGCTGAATGGGTAAAACCAGTAAAGCCCACACCTTCTAAACCTCATAAACCACATGTAAAAACAGGTGATGATACAAATATATCTGTATGGGTTATAGCTGCGATAGAAAGTTTATGTATTATGATATTGCTGTATAAGAATAAGGCTGATTCTCTATGAATCAGTTTTTTTAAATGGAGAAGTTGAGTAAAAATTGATGAATCATAATACAAATGTTAGAATGGTTAGTATGGAGGTTTTTTTTATGAACATTGTTTTAATACTTGCTTGTATGGCTGTATTCTATAATATTGATTTACTCGGCTATAATTCAGAGTATCTTTCAGTATCGCAGACAAAAAACTTAAAAGGGATATTTACACTCATAGTATTATTCCATCACCTTGCAATATTTGCATCTGTAGGTGATGTCTATAATATTTTTATTAATTCTGGATACATTGCGGTAGGTGGATTTCTATTCATTTCTGGATATGGCTTAATGTATCAATATATGCATAAAGGAAGAAAATATGTAAAGTCATTTCCTAAAAGAAGAATACTCACAATACTTATTCCGTCTGTTGTAATGGCTATTGCCTATTTTGTATTGAAACAATACAGATATGGTTATACTTTAGGTGCTCTTATCTATGATTTTAAAAGAGGCGCTTCTGTTATTAGTGATGGATGGTATATCAATGCGATTATTTATTTCTATATTGCTTTCTTTATTTCTATGCTTCTTTGTGAACTCATTAAGAAACGTAGAATTATGATTATCTTTACTTTTATCTTTACATATCTCTATATCTTCTTATGTATGAAATTCAAGTTTGAAGATCATTGGTTTAGTGCAGCCTTTGCTTTCTATTTTGGTATATTATGGGCTGCGTTTAAGTCTCAAATTGATTCTAATCTCAAGCCCGAATTGCAAGCAGAAACTGGAAATAAGAAGATAAGTTATTTTTTATAGAAAA
>OHQX01000726.1_pt1 | contig 13235 bp, 7 predicted proteins | sample 1578251 | NCBI WGS metagenome assembly OHQX01 (sample SAMEA3879507, study PRJEB24766) | human gut metagenome | biome: human-associated habitat; feature: feces | place: USA | collected 1985/1987
CTCCCCGTGTGGAGGAGATCAATGGAAAAGCAGTGGTCACCTGGATTGATCCTTATATTACGGATATCAAGGAGGTGCAGGTAAAGGATTTGCAGACTAATGAGCAACAGACGGTTGCCAAAGGAGTGCAGAGCGCGGAATTTGCGATTACGGACAATAGCCTGTTGTCTTACCGATATGAAATGAAAGTTGTCAGAACGACCGGAGAGGTGTCTGCCGGAGTGACTGCCCGTCTGGTGAAGAACTGGGCGCAAAAGCTGCATCCTTTGATGGATTATCATAGTGATGCGACTCCTCAAAGTGGTATGTTCTTTAAGAATCAGCCGGTGGCGAAAGTGAATGTATTCGATATTCGTGATGACGAAAATATATCGAAGCTGACCACTGCTGTCATGCAGGGAGTGATTAACCAGGAACAGGCACTGACTTATCTGATCTGGTTACAGCAGGATTTGACGCAGCTGGATGATGCCGAAGTGCAGTATGAAATGCAGCCTTTGGCGAATACTTCCCGCAACAGAGGCTTTGCGGCATTATATAATATGTATAAAGACCGCTTCAACTGCCTGGTAGTCTGGGATGAGAATCAGCCTTGGTCATGGAGTATGGCACAGATGATTTCGTCACAGGAGAAAGGCATTCCGGTTACGGAATCCATGAGAAAGTTTATAGAGGACGAGCTGGGAATAGGAAATCTGGAAGTTAGGGATATACGTAACCAATGGTCGTCAAAGGCAGAAGCTTATGGCTGGGCGATAGCGCACTATGCCGACAAATGCCATCCGAAGCTAACCTTCTCCGGTGGATTGCGGAGTGATTATAAAGATAATCCGTGGAGAATGTACGATTACGTAGCTGCTTCTAAAGGCTTTGTCTTCTGGTTGGACGACTCTAATGGAGATGACAAACAGATCATGGATAATATCTTTAATAGTGGATCTTATCCGGTGGGTTCTTCGGTATTTGGTTATGGAATGAATGCCAATGGCGACGAACTGAACAAGATTACCAACATCCATAATGCAGGATTTGTAGTGAGTGACTATTATGCGAATGGCAGTTATTGGTGCAGTTTCCCGAGCAAAGCCTTCCAGCAGCGTAAAGGGATAGCCGGAGAAGTGAAGCCGGGTAAGATATATGTCGCTATCAGTCTGAGTGACGGAGACAATATTCAGTTTGATGCAAATTCTCTTTATCAGATATTCAAGGAAGGAAAGCGCAGAGGCGAAGTTCCCGTAGGAGTGACTTTGGCGGCAGGCTTACAGGAATTGAATCCGAAGCTACTTGAATTTTACTATAAGAATATGACTCCGAACGATGAATTGACGGCAGGGCCTTCCGGTTTCCAGTTTATCTATGGTGATTATTATGCGCAGAGCGGTAAATATGCGGAATGGCTGGAAATGAACAAGAAGTGGTTATCCACTGCCGGTTTCCACACGGCGCATCTCTGGAATACAGACGAGCAGATGTATTTCGAACAATACATGAAGAGCAAGGCTGTCGATGCGATTATGGACGGATCTAACCGGACACATACCACAGGCTCATCTTACAAATTGGTAGATGGCGTGGTGCGTATTGATCAGGGGACTATGTGCCGCAATAATGGAGACGTATACCGTGATCTGATGTCTGTATCTCCCAGCCCGCGGCGTCCTTTATTCCGGCATGTCTATCTGTTGACCAACTATTACGGATTTGAAGGAAATAAAGTGGTAGTGTACGAGAGACTGATCAAGGAACTCGAACGGGTTGAACAGGATTGTCCGGATACGTATGAATTTATGCTCCCGATGGATTTGGCCGCTTCTATCAGGAAGTACATAGAAGAAGGCGGTGTTTATTAAAGGAATTATAAACGAATCTAAAACAAATGAGATATGAAAAATAGATATAGTATCCGGTTACTGGTTATAGTCTTTCTTTCGGCTTTCGCTATGGGTATCTGCTACTCATGTTCGGATGATGACGGAGAAGGAGTGAAGGTATATGAGTATCGTGAACAGATAGGCAAGAAGATAAAAGTGTTGACCGACCTGCAGGCTGAATCCCAGTTCGGGCTTCGGGAAGGAATGTATCCTGAAACAAGCCGGGCGATTCTGGAAGATGCGATAGCCAAGCTGAAAGATTTCCTTCAGACGATAAAAGAAGCGGGAGTGGCGGAAGCTCGGATTCCCGAAGAGACAGCCAGACTGCTGAAAGAATCGGACGAAAAGATAGCCGAGTTTAAGGCGACTGTCCGGACGGAAGACTTACTGGTTCCGGCAGAGCTGGAAGTAAGCGGAAAGAATGGCGGATATATTGACTTTGGCGCTCATCCGGAGTATTCCACATTCGGTGAAGTTGGCAAGCAGGCATTTACTGTTGAGTTTTGGGTAAAGCTGAAGGATGTAGAAGGCTTCTTCTATCTGATCTCTACCTTTACGGATGATGATACGAACAATCACGAACGCAAAGGCTGGTGCGTGAATAGCTACAACTATGGTGGCAACAACATGCGTATGACATACGGAATGGGCTTTAATGACCTGATGGAACCTGCCTTCGGATTTGCCACCGTTAATGAGTGGGTACACTTGGCTGTGGTGACGGATGAAACCGGAGTAGACGGCGAGATGAATGGAGGCAGACCTGTCATGACCAAAATGTATATGAACGGTGAACTGAAACTTTCGACCACCTCTCATCAGGATGCTTCCAAACCGTATGCTTCTAACGACAGCAATGTCCCGATGGTGGCATTTGGCGGCATGAGTGCTACAGGCAACCGTATCGGTGATAAAGGTGCTAACGGAAGTATGAAACATCTGCATATCTGGCGTACCGCCAAGACTCAGGATGAAATCCGCCGGTTGATGGAGCATCCGGAGAATGTGACGGGCGAAGAGGACGATTTGGTTTGCGGATGGACTTTCGCGAAGATGGCGCTTGACGACCAGGAAATTAAAGACTTGACCGGAAAGTATACGGCAAAGCTGGTCGGAGACTATAGGTGGATTGAATTAGAATGATACGAAACAGAAAATACAGGATAGATATGAAAAATAACTATTTATATAATTGGGTAGTGATAGTGTTTATGATGCTTCAGATGCTGGCATTTACTTCTTGTTCTGATGATGATGACAATAGCGGCTGGCCGACGGAAACGGACAAGACCGAAATCTTCATAGAGCGCTTCAGTACATTGGTGACTAACCTGACTGCGCTGCGGGATGGAGCTACATATGGCGAACTGAAAGATAACTATCCGGTATCCAGTAAAGCCATGCTGGATGATGAAATTGTTTATCTGGAGGAAACGATCGCTAAACTGAAAGAAGGAAACAAAAAGTTGGCTGACAGTGAAGCCGACCGCATTATCCGTGAAGCTAACCAGATAGAGAAGAACTTCAGAGCGACCAGACGTACCGAAGACTTTTTACCGGTTGCCGCTGAACTGTTGGTCAACGGAAAGAATGGCGGATACATTGATTTTGGTGTTCATCCGGAGTATTCAGCTTTCGGCGAGCAGGGACAACAGGCATTCACAGTCGAGTTCTGGGTGAAGCTGACAGATGTGGACGAATATCTCAATAGCTTTGTATTCTTGCTTTCCACCTTCACGGATGATGATACGAAAGATCACGAGCGTAAAGGATGGGCGGTAAACAGTCACTTCGGCAGATTACGTATGACGTATGGTATAGGCTATAGTGACTTGTTTGAACCGGGCTTCTCATTCAGCACACTAAATCAGTGGGTTCATGTGGCAGTTGTCACTAACGAGAACGGAGTGGACGGAGAAGTCAGAGACGGAATTCCGGTGATGACCAAGATTTACGTCAACGGCCAGTTGATGTTGTCGGAAAGAGGCCGGGATGACCGTTTGCCATATACTCCGAATGATAAGGAAGTGGCTATGGTTGCCTTTACCGGGCTTAGCGCAACTGCCAACCGTATCGGAGAAAAGAGTACCAATGGATGTATGCGTCATCTGCATATCTGGAAATCGGCGAAGACACAGGCCGAAATACAACATCTGATGGATACTCCGGAATCCGTGACAGGAAGCGAATCGGATCTGGTGTGCGGATGGACATTGAATAAGACTGTTTCGGATAACAATAACATCAAAGATCTGACGGGCAAATTCTCAGCCAGGCTGATCGGAGATTTTCAATGGGTAGAGAATAGATAATTGTTTTACGAACCGGGTAGTTCCCAAGGCCGTCGGATAGCTGGCTTTGGGACTACTTTCTTAAACAAACGAACATGAGGAAAGAACTTGTTTTTGTTTTATTGGCATTATTTCTGTGTGCCGGCTGTAACGGCAACAAAAAGAGAATGAACGGTGAACACGATTTGGATGCGGCAAACATTACGTTGGATGACCATACGATCAGTTTTTATTATAATTGGTATGGAAATCCGTCAGTGGATGGAGAAATGAAGCACTGGATGCATCCGATAGCCCCTGCTCCGGGACATTCGGGAGATGTCGGTGCCATATCCGGACTTAATGATGACATCGCCTGTAATTTTTATCCGGACCTCGGGACGTACAGCAGCAATGATCCTGAAATCATTCGGAAACATATCCGGATGCATATAAAAGCGAATGTCGGCGTACTGTCTGTCACTTGGTGGGGAGAAAGCGATTATGGCAACCAAAGTGTGTCTCTCCTGCTGGATGAGGCTGCAAAAGTAGGGGCAAAGGTGTGCTTTCATATAGAGCCTTTTAATGGACGCAGCCCGCAAACGGTAAGGGAGAATATTCAATATATAGTGGATACTTATGGTGATCATCCGGCTTTTTACCGTACGCAGGGCAAACCTCTTTTCTTTATCTATGATTCTTATCTGATCAAACCTGCCGAGTGGGCGAAGTTGTTTGCTGCCGGGGGAGAGATAAGTGTGCGTAATACCAAGTACGACGGTCTTTTTATTGGTCTGACATTGAAGGAAAGCGAGTTGCCCGACATTGAGACAGCGTGCATGGATGGCTTTTACACTTACTTTGCTGCAACAGGTTTCACAAATGCTTCTACTCCGGCCAACTGGAAATCCATGCAGCAATGGGCAAAGGCACATCATAAATTGTTTATTCCGAGTGTCGGTCCGGGATATATTGATACCCGGATTCGTCCTTGGAATGGAAGTACCACCCGCGACCGTGAGAATGGAAAATATTACGACGATATGTATAAAGCTGCCATAGAAAGCGGTGCTTCTTATATCTCAATTACGTCTTTCAATGAATGGCATGAAGGAACTCAGATAGAGCCGGCTGTCTCAAAGAAGTGCGATGCTTTTGAATATTTGGATTATAAACCATTGGCTGATGATTACTATTTGATAAGAACTGCCTATTGGGTAGATGAATTCCGGAAAGCAAGATCTGCTTCGGAAGATGTTCAATAATATGCTATATCTTGTCGGTTTTGCCCATTTGTAATTAAAATGTTCTATATTTGTGATACATAACTCAAATATAGAACATTATGGGTGAACTTTATGGCACATGTGCATTGCTTGCTGCAGTGTTGTTTTTTGTTCTGCTGCAAAAGTTTGAAAGCCGGTTCGGCAAGGTAGACAAAGAGCTTGGCGAGATAAAGAAACGAATGGACGACCTGCTCAAAGCTCAGGAGAAAATGGCCTCCGGCCCTGTAAGGGCCAAAGAGGATGTACCGGCAGAGACTTTGGACAATACGGATATACTGCCTTATATAGCAGAAGAACTGCCCGATTCGACAGTGACAGCCTTGAAGGAAGAGAAAGCTGTCGAAGAAAAAACTGTTGAAGGCATACAGCCCATTATGGCGGAAACTACGCCGCAGAAATTAAACGCTTCCCTTGAAAAAGAATCTGCTGAGGCTACTTTGCAGGAAACTTCTCCGGAAGCTCCTTTCGAAATACCGTCTGTTTCCAAACGGAAGCAGGTTAACTATGAAAAGTTCATCGGTGAAAATCTTTTCGGTAAGATTGGTATTCTTGTATTCGTCATCGGAGTCGGCTTCTTTGTAAAATATGCCATTGATAAAGACTGGATTAACGAAACATTGCGTACCGTACTTGGTTTCCTGACCGGCTCCGCATTGCTGGTAGTTGCCGAACGCCTGCAAAAGAAGTACCGCACATTCAGCTCCTTGCTTGCGGGTGGCGCCTTTGCCGTTTTCTATCTCACGGTCGCCATTGCCTTTCATTTTTATCACCTTTTCCCTCAGACGGTCGCCTTTATTATTCTGATAGCTATAACGCTGTTCATGTCTATCCTGTCCATTCTGTATGACAGGCGCGAACTGGCTATCATCTCACTTGTCGGAGGATTTCTGGCACCTTTCCTTGTAAGCACCGGGAATGGTAACTACCTGGTACTGTTCACTTATATGAGTATCTTGAATCTTGGAATGTTCGGACTGTCCATCTATAAGAAATGGGGAGAACTTCCGGTGATCGCATTTATCTTTACTTATGTGGTAATGGGAATCTTCCTGTTGACAGGCTTTACTACCGGATCGACACACATTTCCGTCCATCTGTTCGTCTTTGCGACGCTGTTTTATTTCATCTTCCTCCTGCCGATATTATCGATACTCCGGATAGAAGCCGTGAAAAAGAACAGGGGATTGCTGCTGGTCATCATAACCAACAACTTCATTTATCTGCTATTGGGAATCCTGTTCCTGCGTAATATGGGACTGCCGTTTAAATCGGAAGGATTACTGAGTTTATTGATCGCTATCATCAATTTAGTTTTAGTCATCTGGTTGCGGATGAGCAAGAAAGACTATAAGTTCCTCATTTATGCGATGTTGGGACTGGTACTGACATTTGTCTCCATCACTATACCTATTCAGCTGGACGGAAATTATATCACGCTGTTCTGGGCAGCGGAAATGGTGCTGCTGTTATGGCTTTACGTAAAATCGAAGATTGGAGTATACGAACGTGCAACACTGGTATTGATGGGACTGACCCTTGTTTCATATCTGATGGATATATATAATGTACTGATGACCTCTTCCTCCTCCGAAACCATTTTCCTGAACAGTTCTTTTGCTACTTCCCTGTTTGTCGGTCTGGCCACGGGAGCATTCGCTTTACTGATGGGGCGTTACCGTTCTCTCTTTACCGAAGCCCGCTATCTGAGATACACTCCCTGGAATTCGATTATGCTTCTTGCTGCTGCCGTTATCCTCTATTATACATTTATGGCAGAGTTTGCCTTGCACTTGGCAGGAGCTACAAGAAGCGGAATGATGCTGGCGTTTACTTCCGCTGCCATCTTTATCCTCAGCTATGCTTTCAAAAAGCGCTTCCCGATAGAACAATACATAATCCCTTATCTGGCAGCTATGGGAATGAACGTGCTGATATATGCGATTAATATATGGGGAGACCAGGGGGTATACACGAGCCTGACTCCTGTTTTGCTCCGATGGCTTGCGGCAGCGTTTGTTATAGCTAACCTGTACTACGTTGCCCGTCAATACTATACATTAATAGGATTGAAAACTCCTTTCACCGTTTATCTGAATGTCCTGGCACTCTTCCTTTGGCTGACGATGGCACGTTCTTTCCTCCTGCAAGCAGGAGTAGAAGATTTCGATGCCGGCTTCTCCGTTTCACTGAGTATCGCAGGATTTATTCAAATGGCACTGGGTATGCGTCTGCATCAGAAAGTACTGCGAATCATCAGTCTTTCAACTTTTGGCATCGTCCTGTTGAAGCTGATTCTGAAAGACTTATGGGCAATGCCAACAATCGGTAAGATCATTGTATTTATCATTTTAGGATTGATCCTGTTGATCCTCTCATTCCTTTATCAGAAACTGAAGGACGTACTCTTTAAGAATGATGAAGATGAAACTGATTGAGCATACTATATAATAAAGTAAAGGCTGCCGTTCACTTTCGAACAGGCAGCCTTTACTTTATTATATAGTCTTTATTATCTTTATTCCTGTGAAGCTGCGAAGCGTTTCACCTGCTCTTCAATCAGTTCTTTATCATCGAAATAGTTGATCTTCATAGCCTTCTTCACATCCGCCAATGTTTCGGCAGCGGCAGCTCTGGCTACTTCGCATCCTTTTTGTAACATCTCGTAAACGGCAGGAATATCCTTGCTGAACTCTTTACGACGATTGCGGATCGGTTCCAGTGTTTCCTGCATGATAGCGTTCAGGAAGCGTTTTACCTTCACATCACCCAGTCCGCCGCGTTGATAATGCGCTTTCAGTTCATCCAGATTCGGATAATCCGGCAGATAGCGTTCGAAGTGTTCCGGACGGCAGAAAGCATCCAGGTATGTAAATACGGTATTACCTTCAATTTTGCCCGGGTCCTGAACACGAAGGTGTCCCGGATCGGTATACATACTCATGATTTTCTTCTGAATTTCTTCCGGTTCTTCCGACAGGTAGATACAGTTGCCGAGTGATTTACTCATCTTGGCTTTGCCGTCCGTTCCCGGCAGACGTAGGCAGGCAGCGTTGTCCGGCAACAGGATTTCCGGTTCTACCAGCGTTTCACCATAGATATAGTTGAAACGGCGGACGATTTCACGAGCCTGTTCGAGCATCGGTTCCTGGTCTTCACCGACGGGGACGGTGGTTGCCCGAAAAGCAGTGATGTCCGCGGCCTGACTGATAGGATAAGTGAAGAATCCTACAGGGATGCTTGCCTCAAAGTTACGCATCTGTATTTCTGATTTCACAGTCGGATTACGTTGTAAGCGGGATACGCTTACGAGGTCCATATAGTAGAAACTGAGTTCGCAAAGTTCCGGAATCTGTGACTGGATGAAGATGGTAGCCTTGGACGGGTCTATTCCACATGCCAGATAGTCAAGAGCAACCTCAATTACATTTTGACGTACCTTCTCCGGATTATCTATATTGTCCGTCAACGCTTGTGAATCGGCAATAAAGATAAACATCTTACTATAATCACCTGCATCCTGCAGGTCAACTCTGCGCTTCAATGAACCTACATAGTGTCCGATATGAAGTCTCCCGGTAGGGCGGTCACCGGTGAGTATGATTTTTTCTTTTCCCATTGTTGTTACCTTATTATAATAGATTTAGCGACAAAGATAAGGATAAAAAATGAAAGATGCGTCAAAATGGAGCTACTTCGTTACTAATGCTTACTATTGCTGGCTTTTGGTATCAGATGACAGGGGAACGGTGCCTGTTTTCACAGCAACAAAGCAAATAAAAGAGAATATTCTTCTTCAAATTCTTTGTAGTTTTAGAAATATGTCGTTACTTTGCACAAATTTTGAAATCGACAATGAATCAACAAGAAATAAGAAGTAAGTATTATCTACATTCGGATGTTTTCCACCCGGAATCAACAACCTTCTTCTTTTTTCTCCAAAAACGATATTTTAGTTCTTTGGTAATGCGTTAATCCTTTTACGAGGGTAACGCATTTTTTTTATTGGCAAAACTTAGAAATAACAACTTACTATAACAACAAAAGAAATGGAAAAGGAAATCAAGAAAGTTCTCGTTTTGGGTTCTGGAGCACTCAAAATCGGACAAGCCGGAGAATTTGACTACTCAGGCTCACAAGCACTGAAAGCTTTGAAAGAAGAAGGTATCAGCTCAGTATTGGTAAACCCGAACATCGCAACCATTCAGACTTCTGAAGGAATTGCCGATAAAGTGTATTTCCTTCCCGTAACTACTTATTTCGTAGAAGAGATTATCAAGAAAGAACGTCCCGACGGCATCCTGCTGGCATTTGGCGGACAGACTGCATTGAACTGCGGCGCCGAACTGTACACGCAAGGTATTCTTGATAAATATGGAGTGAAAGTACTCGGTACATCGGTAGAAGCTATCATGTACACGGAAGACCGTGACCTGTTCGTGAAGAAACTGGATGAAATCAATATGAAGACTCCGGTAAGTCAGGCGGTAGAAAGCATGGAGGATGCCATCGCTGCTGCCCGCAAGATCGGTTATCCGGTGATGGTACGTTCGGCTTACGCGTTGGGAGGTCTGGGTAGCGGTATCTGCGCTAACGAAGAAGAATTCCTGAAACTGGCCGAAAGTTCTTTCGCCTTCTCCAAGCAGATCCTGGTAGAAGAATCTCTGAAAGGCTGGAAAGAAATCGAGTTCGAAGTGATCCGCGACGCGAACGACCACTGCTTCACTGTAGCCAGCATGGAAAACTTCGACCCGCTGGGTATCCACACCGGTGAATCTATCGTAGTAGCTCCGACTTGCTCATTGGACGACAAAGAACTGAAACTGTTGCAGGAACTGTCTACAAAATGTATCCGTCACCTCGGCATCGTAGGTGAATGTAACATCCAGTATGCGTTCAACTCAGATACGGACGACTACCGTGTGATCGAAGTAAATGCTCGTCTGAGCCGTTCTTCAGCACTGGCATCCAAGGCTACCGGTTATCCGCTGGCATTCGTTGCCGCCAAGATCGCATTGGGTTACTCACTCGACCAGATCGGTGAAATGGGCACTCCGAACTCTGCATATCTTGCTCCGCAACTGGACTACTATATCTGTAAAATCCCTCGTTGGGACTTGACGAAATTCGCCGGTGTATCCCGTGAAATCGGTTCAAGCATGAAGTCGGTAGGTGAAATCATGTCTATCGGCCGCTCTTTCGAAGAAATCATCCAGAAAGGTCTTCGTATGATCGGACAAGGCATGCACGGTTTTGTCGGTAATGATGATGTACACTTCGACGACCTTGACAAAGAACTTTCACGTCCGACAGACTTGCGTATCTTCTCCATCGCACAAGCTATGGAAGAAGGATATTCCATCGACCGCATCCACGAACTGACTAAGATCGATCCTTGGTTCCTCGGCAAGCTGAAGAACATTGTTGACTACAAGGCAAAACTGTCTACATATAATAAGGTGGAAGATATTCCGGCTGACGTGATGCGCGAAGCTAAAATCCTTGGTTTCTCTGACTTCCAGATTGCCCGCTTCGTACTGAACCCGACCGGCAACATGGAAAAGGAAAATCTGGCAGTACGTGCTCACCGTAAAGCCCTGGGCATCCTTCCGGCAGTAAAACGTATCAATACGGTTGCTTCCGAACATCCGGAACTGACTAACTACCTGTATATGACTTATGCAGTAGAAGGTTACGATGTAAACTATTATAAGAATGAGAAATCAGTAGTCGTACTGGGTTCGGGCGCTTACCGTATCGGTAGCTCGGTTGAATTTGACTGGTGCTCGGTGAACGCCGTTCAGACTGCCCGCAAACTGGGTTACAAGTCTATCATGATCAACTACAACCCCGAAACGGTTTCTACTGACTACGATATGTGCGACCGTCTGTACTTCGACGAACTCTCTTTCGAACGTGTACTTGACGTGATCGACCTCGAACAACCGCGCGGTGTGATTGTATCCGTAGGCGGACAGATTCCGAACAATTTGGCTATGAAGTTGTATCGCCAGTCAGTTCCTGTACTGGGTACTTCTCCGGTTTCCATCGACCGTGCCGAAAACCGTAACAAGTTCTCGGCAATGCTCGACCAGCTTGGCATCGACCAGCCGGCTTGGATGGAACTGACCAGCCTTGAAGAAGTGAAGGGATTTGTTGAAAAAGTAGGTTATCCGGTATTGGTTCGTCCTTCTTACGTACTCTCGGGTGCGGCTATGAACGTTTGCTACGATGACGAAGAGCTGGAAAACTTCCTGAAGATGGCTGCCGAAGTATCTAAAGAATATCCGGTAGTTGTTTCTCAGTTCCTCGAAAATACAAAGGAAATTGAGTTCGACGCGGTAGCTCAGAACGGTGAAGTGGTTGAATACGCTATTTCCGAGCACGTAGAATTTGCCGGTGTACACTCCGGTGACGCTACACTGGTGTTCCCTGCACAGAAGATTTACTTTGCAACTGCCCGCCGCATCAAGAAGATCAGCCGTCAGATTGCTAAAGAACTGAATATCTCCGGTCCGTTCAACATCCAGTTCCTTGCCCGCAACAACGAGGTGAAGGTGATTGAATGTAACCTGCGTGCTTCCCGTAGCTTCCCGTTCGTATCTAAGGTGCTGAAACGCAACTTTATCGAAACAGCTACCCGCATCATGCTGGATGCTCCGTACAGCCAGCCGGACAAGACTGCGTTCGACATCGACTGGATCGGTGTGAAGGCTTCTCAGTTCTCTTTCTCCCGTCTTCACAAGGCTGACCCTGTTTTGGGCGTGGATATGTCTTCTACCGGTGAAGTTGGTTGTATCGGCGATGATTTCTCTGAAGCATTGCTGAACGCAATGATCGCTACAGGATTCAAGATTCCGGAAAAGGCGGTGATGTTCTCTTCCGGTGCAATGAAGTCTAAAGTAGATTTGCTGGATGCGAGCCGTATGCTGTTTGCCAAGGGATATCAGATTTATGCTACTGCCGGAACGGCTGCATTCCTGAATGCTCACGGTGTAGAAACAACTCCGGTTTACTGGCCGGATGAAAAACCGGGTGCTGAAAACAACGTGATGAAGATGATCGCTGACCATAAGTTCGACTTGATCGTCAACATTCCGAAGAACCACAGCAAACGTGAGTTGACGAATGGTTACCGTATCCGTCGTGGTGCTATCGACCATAACATTCCGTTGATCACCAATGCCCGTCTGGCAAGTGCTTTCATCGAAGCATTCTGTGAACTGAAACTGAGTGATATTCAGATTAAGAGCTGGCAGGAATATAAATAAACTGCTTTAGCTGTATATATATTAAGGAGACTCCCTCTTTGGCATGCCAAAGAGGGAGTCTCTTTTTTGGTAGGTGTGACTCTTCTTTTTGTTTGTTGCCTGCGGTGTAATGAGTCGTAAGATAGCGCTAATGTTCTCTTCAGCTCCTTATATACTTGCTTTTTCCTATAAGGAAAGTAGGAATAGAGTGCCGTTCTCTTTAGCTCTTCACGGCCGTGAACAGGTCTGCTCATGGCCGTGATCAACTCTTGTCACGACCGTGAGCAATGCTTGCCACGGCCGTGAACAACTAAAGAGATCGGTGTCTTAATGGAACAATAAAGGCACTATAAGAGAAAGATACCGGTAGTATACGGTATTTGTTGCATAGGATCAGGATTCGGATGAAGTAGGCCTGATGGGGAGATAGCAGTAGGTGAGATGAACAGTGAGATTGGGAGGGAAGTGACAATAAAATGTATGGATGTAGCTATTGTCACCGTATTATCACCGCTTATTATCACCGATGATATGTTTATAATCAGTTAGTTAACTTCGAAA
>OHQX01000744.1_pt1 | contig 12983 bp, 9 predicted proteins | sample 1578251 | NCBI WGS metagenome assembly OHQX01 (sample SAMEA3879507, study PRJEB24766) | human gut metagenome | biome: human-associated habitat; feature: feces | place: USA | collected 1985/1987
CACTTTCCCGAAGAAAAAGATGCTGGACGAATATCTGGCATTGATGGAAGAAGCCAAGAAACGTGACCATCGTAAGATCGGTAAAGAACTGGAGCTGTTTACGTTCTCTACGGCAGTGGGAGCAGGGCTTCCGTTGTGGTTGCCGCGTGGCACGCAGTTGCGCCTGAAACTGGAAGACTTCCTGAAACGTATCCAGAAGAAATATGGTTACCAGCAGGTAATGACTCCGCATATCGGTGGCAAGCAGTTGTATGTGACTTCCGGCCACTACGCTAAATACGGTAAGGATTCGTTCCAGCCGATCCATACTCCGCAGGAGGGTGAAGAGTTCTTGTTGAAGCCGATGAACTGCCCTCATCACTGTGAAATATTCAAATCGTTCCCGCGTTCATACAAGGACCTGCCTCTGCGTTTCGCGGAGTTCGGGACTGTGTATCGTTATGAACAAAGCGGCGAGCTGCACGGTTTGACAAGAGTACGTGGCTTTACGCAGGATGATGCCCACCTGTTCTGTCGTCCCGATCAGTTGAAAGACGAGTTTTTGAAGGTGATGGATATTATCTTTATCATCTTTAAGGCTTTGGATTTTGAAAACTTTGAAGCACAGATTTCTCTGCGCGACAAGGTAAACCGGGATAAATATATCGGTTCGGAAGAAAACTGGGAGAAAGCCGAAAGCGCAATTATCGAAGCTTGCCAGGAAAAAGGCCTGAAAGCCAAGATCGAATATGGCGAAGCTGCTTTCTACGGTCCTAAACTGGACTTTATGGTGAAAGATGCCATCGGCCGCCGTTGGCAGTTAGGTACGATCCAGGTTGACTATAACCTTCCGGAACGTTTCGAACTGGAATATACGGGTGAGGACAATAAGAAACACCGTCCTGTTATGATCCACCGTGCACCGTTCGGCTCTATGGAACGTTTCGTTGCCGTGCTGATCGAACATACGGGTGGTAAGTTCCCGCTGTGGCTGACTCCGGACCAGGTGGCGATCTTGCCGATCAGCGAGAAGTTCAACGATTATGCTTATGAGGTAAAACGTCAGCTCGAAGCCGAAGATCTGAGCGTTCTGGTTGATGACCGTAATGAGAAAATCGGTCGTAAGATCCGTGATACAGAATTGAAACGTATCCCTTATATGCTCATTGTTGGAGAGAAAGAAGCAGAAAATAATGAAGTTTCTGTAAGAAAACAGGGCGAAGGTGATAAAGGTTCGATGAAAATTACTACCTTTGCAGCGCTTTTGAAAGGTGAGGTAGAGGATCAGATGAATCACTGGAAGAAAGATAATAATTAATTAACTAATAACGAGGAGAATAAATCTTTTTGAATGAAGAATGACAGTCTGAAAGAACAGTATAGAATCAACGAACGTATTCGTGTTCGTGAAGTTCGTTTAGTAGGTGATAACGTAGAACAGGGAGTTTATCCTACTTCTCAGGCATTAAAGATGGCTGAAGATCAAGGGCTCGATCTGGTTGAAATTTCACCGAATGCTGCGCCCCCCGTTTGTAGAATTACTGATTATCAGAAATTCCTTTATCAACAGAAGAAGCGCCAGAAGGAACAGAAGGCGAAATCTGTGAAAGTGATCGTGAAGGAGATCCGTTTCGGACCTCAGACAGATGATCATGATTACAACTTCAAGTTGAAACATGCGAAGGGATTTTTGGAAGAAGGAGCAAAAGTAAAAGCATATGTGTTCTTTAAAGGACGTTCCATTCTTTTCAAAGAGCAAGGAGAGGTATTGTTGCTTCGTTTTGCCAATGACTTGGAGGAATACGGAAAGGTAGAACAATTGCCGGTACTGGAAGGTAAACGTATGATCATCATGCTGACACCGAAGAAAGCCGGAGCTGCCGCCGCTCCCAAACCTGCCGTTTCAAAACCGGTAGTGAAGAAGGTGGTCGCGACTCCCAAGCCCAGGACTGAAGAGTCTGAATAATAAGGAAAGAAACCACTCGGTAGAGGGTGGAAAGTTTAATAATTAAAATATATTGGAAAATGCCTAAGATGAAGACTAATTCCGGTGCCAAAAAAAGATTCGCTCTTACCGGAACAGGTAAAATCAAAAGAAAACACGCTTTTAAAAGTCACATTCTGACAAAGAAGACTACAAAGCAGAAGAGAAATCTTACTCACACAGGTTTGGTTGCCAGTGTGGACGTAAGCAACGTTAAGCAGTTGCTTGGTTTGAAGTAATCTTTTTTAATTAAGCGAGTTTTACAAGATTTTTATTAACCGAATGTATTTAGCAAATAAGATCATCCGATAGTGATGACGCTAACATTCAAAACAGATTAGTATTATGCCTAGATCAGTAAATCATGTTGCTTCAAGAGCAAAAAGAAAACGGATTTTAAAACTTACCCGTGGTTACTATGGTGCACGTAAGAACGTGTGGACCGTTGCTAAAAATACCTGGGAAAAAGGTTTGACTTATGCATTCCGTGACCGTCGTAACAAGAAACGTAACTTCCGCGCATTGTGGATTCAGCGTATCAATGCTGCCGCACGTCTGGAAGGAATGTCTTATTCTCGTCTGATGGGAGCTTTGCACGCAGCAGGTATCGAAATCAACCGTAAAGTTCTTGCCGACCTGGCTATGAACCATCCGGAAGCTTTCAAAGCAATCGTTGCTAAAGTGAAGTAATTGACATTATAGAGCAATTGGAAAAAGAGCTCCTGAATGGAGCTCTTTTTTTATGTCAAAAGTTTGGTGGTTTCATTCCTATTGCATATCTTTGTAATAAGAAAAATGAGTTAGCCGCACATGTTCGATTGGGAAACTCATCAGTTTATTTTAATTCCGAGACACAGCTCTTGTCGTCAATGGCGGGCCGCACCCTTCGGGGCATGCTTAGCACGGCGGATTACAAAGATGGCAAAGCACTCAAATCCTGTCATACGGAGTTTGTTCATATCTACGGTGCGGCTTTCTTTACATAGGAGGATATGTCAGAACAGGCATATCCTCTTTTTTTGTGCCCCGTCAAGCATAGTTTTAGACGGTGTAACGCTATGGGTTAGGGGAGCTAAAGCATCGCTTTTTGTTTGAAATAGGAGCTTGTCCGTTTTTTCTTCGTATATTTACCCTCCAAGAATTAAACACACTAAACTAAATATTTATGTTACTGCCAAAACAGTCTCGCAATTGTGTAACCGGGCTGGCTGCCGCTTGCTCGTTGCTATTGATTGCCTGCTCTCCGGAGGAAGTCCGGCAGGTCAATCTTATTCCCAAACCGGAACAGATGACAATGACCGGAGGAACTTTCACGGTCGATAGTCTCGCGTTATTTGGCGGGCAATCTTCCCGGAATATCAAAACAGTGATCGATGAAGCCTGGTCCGGTAACCCGGAAGGTTATCAGTTGGATGTGACGCCGGGAGGAATCGACCTGCGTGCCGGTTCGCCGGACGGTCTGTTCTATGGGATGCAGACGTTACGCCAACTCTATGCCGGAGGAGAGGTCCCATGTGTTTCGATCCGGGATAATCCTCGTTTTGGGTATCGGGGATTGCATCTGGATGTATCCCGTCATTTCTTCTCCAAAGAGGAAGTGATGAAATTGTTGGATGTGATGTCTTTTTACAAGTTGAACACCTTGCATATGCACCTGACGGATGCCGGAGGATGGCGTATCGAGATAGACAAATATCCGAAACTGACTTCTGAAACGGCCTTCCGCACCGAATCTGATTGGCGGAAGTGGTGGGACGGCCGCGACCGTAAGTATCTGCCGGAAGGGACGCCGGGCGCTTACGGCGGTTACTATACGAAGGAGGACATCCGGGAGATCGTGAAACATGCGGCTTCCAAACATATAAACATAATACCGGAGATCGAATTTCCGGGGCATTCGGAAGAGGTCCTGATGGCCTATCCTGAACTGAGCTGTTCGGGAAAGCCTTACCAGAACGGCGATTTTTGTATCGGTAACGAGCTGTCGTTTACATTCATGGAAGACGTATTGGCGGAGGTGATCGATCTTTTCCCGTCCGAATATATCCATGTCGGTGGCGATGAAGCCGGGAAGTCCGCCTGGAAGAAATGTCCGAAATGCCAGGCTTTGATGAAGGAAAAAGGAATGAAGAACGTGGACGAGCTTCAGAGTTACATGATTCACAGGGCTGAGGAGTTTCTGAATTCGAAAGATCGCAAGCTGATCGGCTGGGATGAGATCCTGGAAGGCGGTCTGGCTCCCGAAGCAACCGTCATGTCATGGCGGGGAGAAGACGGTGGAATCAAATCGGCACGGATGGGGCATGATGTGGTGATGACGCCGGGCAATTATATGTATTTGGATTTCTATCAGGCCGATCCGAAGACACAGCCCTATGCTATCGGCGGTTATACGCCGATTAAGAAAGTGTATAGCTATGATCCTGTACCGGCAGATTCGCTTACAGCCGAAGAATGTCAACATATTTTGGGTGTGCAGGCCAATACCTGGACCGAATATATCCAGACACCCGAACATCTGGAATATATGATGTTCCCGCGTGCCCTTGCCGTGGCCGAGATCGGATGGACGCCGCAGGAATTACGGACATGGGAGGATTTCAAACTTCGCATGAATGCGCATATTTCCAAATTGCAGGGAATGGGGATCCGTACTTTTACCCTTTCGGACGAATTGGAAGTGACCATGCAGGTCGATACGGCAGGCAGAAAGATAGAAGTCATACTGGATGCCGAGAAATACCCGGCGGAAATCCGCTACACGACGGACGGTTCCGTTCCGGTGGCATCTTCCGCCCTTTATGCCGGGCCGATAACCGTGCAAGATTCCGCCCATATCAAAGCTGCTATTTTCCGGGACGGTGTGCTTCAGGGGACACCGACGGAAAAGAAAGTGGATTATCATCGGGCCATCAATAAGCCCATACATTATAATAGTAAGCTCTACGAAGGCTATATGGCCGGAGGAACGAACGCCTTGTTGGACGGCTATCGGGGCGGCCTGACTTATCTGGACGGACGTTGGCAAGGTTATTTGGATGATCTGGACTGTGTGATCGATATGGAAGAGGAAACGGATATCCATAAAGTGTCCATTCGTTTCATGCAACTGACAGGTCCGGGTGTGTTCCAGCCCGGACAAGTGGAGTTGTTGACTTCGGAAGATGGTGAAAACTTTATTTCCCGCGGGATTGTTCCGACAACGGTTACGGCTGATGATCCGGACCTCCTGTTCCAAGAATATACGTTCGACGGTAACTGGAAAGCCCGTTATGTCCGTTTGAAAGCGCCGAGGGCGAATCCCGGTTTTATTTTTGCGGATGAGATAGTTGTTTGGTGAATTAAAAATTAAGAATTAAGAATTAAAAAATAAGAGTTGGTGTTATGAAGATGGTGTTGTTTTCTTTTTTATTGGGTTGCTGTTCTTTGCTGGTTTCCGCGCAACAGCCGGTAGATTATGTGAATCCGTTTATCGGGACAAGCAACTACGGGACGACCAATCCCGGTGCGATTTGCCCCCAGGGAATGATGAGTGTCACCCCCTTCAATGTGATGGGGGCGAAAAGTAATAAGTTTGATAAGGACAGCCAATGGTGGTCCACGCCTTATTCGGCGGACAATAATTTCTTCACCGGTTATGCGCACGTCAATCTGAGCGGTGTCGGTTGTCCGGAGATGGGAAGCCTGTTGCTGATGCCTACTTCCGGGGAGCTGAATGTGGATTATCACGCATACGGCAGCGAATACAAGAACGAGGTGGCCCATCCCGGCTATTACAGTAATATCCTGACGAAATATAACATCAAGACGGAAGCTACCGCCTCCATGCGTACCGGCCTGACACGTTTTACTTTCCCGAAAGGGCAGGGGAATATCCTCTTGAATTTGGGTGAGGGGCTGACGAATGAAACCGGTGCGACCGTCCGTATGGTGAGCGATACGGAGATAGAAGGAAGCAAGCTGCTCGGTACGTTCTGCTATAACCCGCAGGCTGTTTTCCCGATCTATTTCGTGATGAAGCTCAGCAAAGCCCCCAAGCAGGCCGGCTACTGGAAGAAACAACGCGAGATGAAGGGAGTGGAGGCCGAATGGGATGCCTATTCCGGCAAATATAAATTGTACACGAAGTATGACCGTGAGATGAGCGGTGACGACATCGGCGTCTGGTTCAAGTATGATACCGAAGAAGACGAAGTGATCGAAGTAAAGATGGGTGTCTCGTTTGTCAGCATCGAAAATGCCCGCCTGAATATGAACACCGAACAGCCGGATTTCAATTTCGACAAAGTGCGTGCGGCTGCCGGCAAGATGTGGAACGACGATCTGTCGCGTGTGATGGTGGAAGGCGGGACGGACGACGAGAAGACGATTTTCTATACCGCCATGTACCACCTGCTGATCCATCCGAACATCATTCAGGACGTGAATGGCGAATATCCGATGATGGAAAGCCTGAAAGTCGGCCATACTACCGGAAACCGCTATACGGTCTTTTCGCTCTGGGACACCTACCGCAATGTCAGCACATTGATGACATTGCTCTATCCCGAAAAACAGCTCGACATCATCCGCACCATGATCGACATGTACAAGGAAAGCAGCTGGCTTCCGAAGTGGGAACTGTACGGACGCGAGACGCTGACGATGGAAGGCGATCCGTCTATCCCTTATATCGTGGATGCTTATATGCGCGGTTTGCGCGATTACGATATCGAGACTGCCTACGAAGGGATGTGCAAGGGCGCTACTACTCCCGGAGAGTTCAACCTGCTCCGCCCGGACAATAACGACTATATGAGCAAAGGCTACGTCCCCTTGCGCGAACAGTATGATAATTCGGTTTCGCATGCCTTGGAATATTATATCGCCGACTGGAATCTCTCGTTGTTGGCAGATGCGTTGGGAAAGAAGGAAGACGCCAAGCTGTTCCGTGAGCGGGCTATGGGCTATAAGCATTACTATTGCAAGGAGTTCGGTACGCTTCGTCCCATCCTGCCCGACGGCACGTTCTATTCCCCTTTCGATCCGAAACAGGGGGAGAACTTCGAGCCGAGCCCCGGTTTCCATGAAGGAAACGCCTGGAACTACATGTTCTATGTCCCCCATGACATCAAAGGCCTTGCCAAACTGATGGGCGGTCAGAAGAAGTTTGTCGATAAGTTGCAGATGGTCTTCGACAGAGGGTACTACGATATGGCAAACGAGCCGGATATCGCCTATCCGTATCTCTTCAGCTATTTCAAGGGAGAAGCCTGGCGTACGCAGAAGCTGGTCCGCGAACTGTTGGGCAAATATTATCACAATGCCCCGAACGGGCTTCCGGGTAACGACGATACGGGTACGATGTCTACCTGGGCGATCTTCTCGATGATGGGATTCTATCCGGCCTGTCCCGGTGACCTGGATTATGTTGTGACTTCTCCGACCTTCAACAAGGTGACGATCCGGCTGGACGAGAAGTTCTATCCGAAAGGCGAATTGGTGATCGAGTCCGCCCGCAAAACCCCGGAAGATATTTATATCAAAGAGGTGACAGCCGGCGGAAAGAAGCTGAAAGGGTATACGATTTCGCAAGACGAACTGGTGAATGCCGGGACATTGCGCTTCACGCTGGAAAACAAGCATTGATTTCCCCTCTCAATTTTATTTGAAATGGCATTTAAACGTTGAAAAACGGTTTCAAATTTTCTTGAAGCCGTTTTTCACTATTGAATCCCCGTTTCAATATTTCTTGAAGTGCCTTTTTAATGGTGAAAAACCGTTTCAAGAAAAATGGAGATGGGTTTCACCATTGAAAAATGGCTTCAAGAAAATTAGAAACGACTTTTCAACGTTTAAATGCCATTTCAAATATTCTTGAGACCTATAAATTATTATCTTTGCACACGTAAAAAAGAAAAACAGTTTAATCCATATTATATAATGTATAGAACAAGAACATGTGGCGACCTGCGCCTTGCCGATGAAGGCTTGGTGATTACGCTGGCCGGCTGGGTACAGAAAACCCGTAAGATGGGTGGCATGACGTTCGTGGATATCCGCGACCGTTACGGTATTACGCAATTGGTGTTTAATCAGGAAGTGGATGCCGCTCTTTGTGAGAAAGCAAATAAGCTGGGACGCGAATATGTTATCCAGGTGACGGGAACCGTTCGCGAACGTTCCAGCAAAAACCCGAATATCCCTACCGGTGAGATCGAAATCATCGTTTCGGAACTGAATGTCCTGAATGCTGCCGTGACTCCTCCTTTCACGATTGAAGACGATACGGACGGGGGGGACGACCTGCGTATGAAATACCGTTATCTGGACTTGCGCCGCAACGCCGTCCGCAAGAACCTGGAACTGCGTCATCGTATGGCTTTCGAGGTGCGTAACTATCTGGATAAGCAAGGATTCCTGGAAGTCGAAACTCCGGTGCTGGTAAACTCGACGCCTGAAGGGGCGCGTGACTTTGTCGTGCCTTCCCGTATGAATCCCGGACAGTTCTACGCTTTGCCTCAGTCTCCGCAGACGTTGAAGCAGTTGTTGATGGTTTCCGGTTTCGACCGTTATTTCCAGATCGTGAAATGTTTCCGTGACGAAGACCTGCGTGCGGACCGCCAGCCCGAATTTACACAGATCGACTGCGAAATGAGCTTTGTGGAGCAGGAAGACGTGCTGAACATTTTCGAAGGAATGGCCAAGCATCTGTTCAAGGTGATCCGGGGCATCGATATAAAAGAAGCTTTCCCGCGTATCAGTTGGCACGATGCCATGAAATATTACGGAAGCGACAAGCCGGACCTGCGTTTCGATATGAAGTTCGTCGAACTGATGGACATCATGAAGGGACACGGTTTCTCCGTATTCGATAATGCTGCTTATGTCGGCGGTATCTGTGCGGAAGGGGCGGCTTCTTATACGCGCAAGCAGCTGGATGCGCTGACTGAGTTTGTGAAACGTCCGCAGATCGGTGCAAAGGGCATGGTATATGCCCGTGTGGAGGCCGACGGCAATGTGAAGTCGAGTGTGGATAAATTCTATACCCAGGAAGTATTGCAGCAGATGAAAGAGGCTTTCGGTGCAAAACCGGGCGACTTGATTCTGATCCTTTCCGGCGACGATGCGATGAAGACGCGCAAACAACTTTGCGAATTGCGTCTGGAAGTGGCCGGTCAGTTGGGCTTGCGTGACAAGAACAAGTTCGCCTGCCTGTGGGTGATCGACTTCCCGCTGTTCGAGTGGAGCGAAGAAGACCAGCGCTTCTATGCAATGCACCATCCGTTTACTTCTCCCAAACCCGAAGATATTCCTTTGCTGGACAGCGATACGGGAGCCGTCCGTGCGAATGCATACGACATGGTGATTAATGGTGTCGAAGTGGGTGGCGGTTCCATCCGTATCCACGACAGCAAGTTGCAGGATAAGATGTTCCAGTTGTTGGGCTTCACCGAAGAAAAGGCACAGGAGCGTTTCGGCTTCCTGATGAATGCCTTCAAATATGGTGCGCCTCCTCACGGTGGTCTGGCTTACGGTCTGGACCGTTGGGTCTCTTTGTTTGCCGGCCTCGATTCTATCCGTGACTGTATCGCGTTCCCGAAAAACAACTCCGGTCGCGATGTCATGCTGGATGCGCCCGGACAACTGGATGATTCGCAGTTGGAAGAATTATGCCTGAAAGTAGATATTAAGGAGTAATATACCGATAGGTCGATTTGCCGGTATGCTGGTGAATGGTTCACTGGCCTATTGGCAAATTGATTTATTTATAAATTATTGATTATGTTAAGGGTTAAGGATATACTGAAAGAAATCGAACAATACGCTCCGTTGCCATTGCAGGAAAGTTTTGACAATGCAGGTGTGCAGGTAGGCGATGTGAATCAGCCGGCTACCGGTGCGCTTCTTTGCCTCGACGTCACCGAAGAGGTGGTGGACGAGGCGATAGAGATGGGGTGTAATCTGATTGTCTCTCATCATCCTTTGGCCTTTAAAGCCTTCAAATCCCTGACCGGTTCGACCTATATCGAGCGGTGCATGATGAAGGCCTGCAAGTATGACTTGGTGATCTATGCCGCCCATACCAATCTCGATAATGCGGCGGGAGGCGTGAACTTCCGTCTGGCGGAACTGATCGGGCTGGAAAATGTCCGTGTCCTGAGCCCCCAGAAAGGTGCTTTGCTGAAGCTGGTCACTTTCGTGCCGGAGGCCTATGCCGATTTGGTGAGGACGACCTTGTTCAATGCGGGAGCCGGAGCGATAGGCGGCTATGATTCCTGTAGCTTCAGCCTGCCGGGGAGCGGGACTTTCCGTGCCGGCGAAGGGACGAACCCGTTCTGTGGCGAAATAGGCGAGTTGCATGTGGAGTCGGAAATCCGTATCGAAACGATATTGCCCGCTTTCCGTAAGTCGACGGTGACGCGTGCGTTGCTTTCCGTCCATCCTTATGAAGAACCGGTATTCGATTTCTATCCTTTGGATAATGCCTGGAACCAGGTCGGTTCGGGGGTAGTGGGAGAGTTGCCCGAAGAAGAGAGTGAATTGGGCTTCCTGCAACGGATCAAGGAACTGTTCCAGGTGGGGTGCGTGAAGCATTCCGCCCTGACCGGCAAGCCGATACGCGAAGTCGCTTTATGCGGGGGGAGCGGCGCTTTCCTGATCAAAGACGCAATCAGTTACGGTGCGGACGTTTTCATTACGGGGGAGGCTAAATATAATGACTTTTACGATGTGGAAGACCGGATTCTGCTGGCGGTTATTGGTCATTATGAAAGTGAAGTCTGTACAAAAGATATCTTTTATAACATAATATCGAAAAAATTCCCTACCTTTGCGGTACATTTTTCGAATGTTAATTCAAACCCGGTAAAATATTTATAGAATGGCTACAGATAAACAATCAGCTGAAAAAGAGATTACAGTTGAAGAAAAGCTTTCTACGCTGTATCAGCTTCAGACGATGATGACTGAAATTGATAAGATCAAGACACTTCGCGGCGAACTTCCCTTGGAAGTACAGGACTTGGAAGATGAGATCGCTGGTCTGGAAACACGTCTTCAGAACTATCAGTCAGAAATTAAAGATTTTGAGAATGCTGTTGTAGAACAGAAACATAAGATTACGGAGTCAACCGGTCTGATTGAAAAATATAAAGCGCAGTTGGATAACGTGCGTAACAACCGTGAGTTCGACAACTTGTCAAAAGAAATAGAATTTCAGGGACTTGAAATCGAGTTCTCTGAAAAGAAGATTCGTGAATTCGGTGAAGCGATCAACCGTAAGAAGGAAGAGATCGCCGAACTGTCCGAAAGACTGGAAGGCCGTAAGGCTGATTTGGTTCAAAAGCAGGGTGAACTGGAACAGATCATTTCCGAAACCAAGCAGGACGAAGAGAAACTGCGCGAAAAAGCAAAGAAACTGGAAGCGAATATCGAACCGCGCCTCTTGACTGCTTTCAAACGTATCCGCAAGGGGGCACGTAACGGCTTGGCTGTCGTATATGTACAGCGTGGTGCCTGCGGTGGTTGTTTCAACAAGATTCCGCCCCAGAAACAGTTGGATATCAAGTTGCGTAAGAAAGTGATCGTTTGCGAATACTGTGGTCGTATCATGATCGACCCTGAATTGGCAGGCATAGAAGAATAATCGGATGCGCGACGTTGTCCGTGCATATATAGAGAAATATCGGTTGCTTACGGAAAACCGTCCGGTTCTGGTCGGTGTAAGTGGCGGAGCAGATTCAATAGCCCTACTCACCATTTTGGTGGAGTCGGGCTATTCCTGTATTGCGGCGCATTGTAATTTTCATTTGCGGGGAGACGAATCCCTGCGTGATGAACAGTTTGTAAGGGAGTATGCCCGAAAACTGGATGTCCCTTTCCTGATGACGGACTTCGATACCCGAAAATATGCAGCCGACCGGCATCTCTCCATTGAAATGGCTGCCCGCGAGGTGCGCTATGGCTGGTTCGAAGAGCAACGGGCTGCAACCGGGGCGCAGGCTGTCGCTGTGGCTCATCATCGTGACGACAGTGTGGAAACGCTTTTGATGAATCTGGTACGTGGGACCGGCATCAGGGGAATGAGCGGGATTCGTCCGAGGAACGGTTTCGTGGTGCGCCCTTTGCTTGCCGTGAGCCGTGAGGATATCTTGGAGTGGCTTGCCGGACGCGGTTTGACGTATGTGACCGACAGTACCAACCTTTCCGATGCTTATACGCGCAATTTTATCCGCCTGCGTGTCCTTCCGCTTCTGGAGGAAATCAATCCTTCCGTGAAGGATGCGATCGCCCGTACGTCCGAACATCTGTCGGCAGCCGAAGCCGTTTATCTGCATGTGGTGGAAGAGGCGAGGAATGCCGTGGTCGAGCAAGGGGACCGCCTTTCGATTGCCGCCTTGATGCGTTACCCGTCGCCCGATGCTATTTTATACGAGTTACTCAAAACCTATGGCTTTACTCGTCCGGTGGCGGAGGATGTTTATTTGTCCCTGACGAAAGAATCGGGCAAAACCTTTTTCTCTTCTACGCACCGGTTGATAAAAGATCGGGACTATTTATTGTTATCTCCCCTTGTAAAAGAAGAGGTCCGTGAATATACACTGACCGGTGGCGAGAAAGTTTGGTCCGGTCCTGTCGAACTTTCTTTCGAGAAGATTGTTATTAAGGAAGATTTCCATATCCGGAAAGATAAAAATATCGCTTATTTCGATTACGACAAACTGGCTTTTCCGCTTACCCTGCGTACATGGAAAGAAGGAGATTGGTTTATTCCTTTTGGCATGAAAGGGCGGAAGAAATTAAGCGATTATTTCTCGGATCATAAATTCAGCCGTTTAGATAAGGAACGGACGTGGCTTTTATGCAGCGGAGGCGCTGTTATCTGGATTGTAGGAGAACGTTCCGATAATCGTTTTTGCCTGGACAAAACAACTAAAAGTGTGTTAGTTGTGAATTTTTTTCCGACAAAAAGCGAGAGTAACTGAAAATATTATTACATTTGCAAAGATTTACTCCGCAGATGTGTTACTAATGATTC
>OHQX01000749.1_pt1 | contig 12909 bp, 11 predicted proteins | sample 1578251 | NCBI WGS metagenome assembly OHQX01 (sample SAMEA3879507, study PRJEB24766) | human gut metagenome | biome: human-associated habitat; feature: feces | place: USA | collected 1985/1987
CAAAGCCTCTAAATCAATGCAGGCTTCGGCAAACGATATTGCGCGGCAGGAATATGAGGCGGTGAAAAAACGCCTGAAACTTTCACTGGTGTTTGCCGTGCCGCTTTCGTATATCTCCATGGGGCATATGATGGGCTGGCCGCTGCCGGAGATTTTCCTTGGCGTGGAAAACGCGATGATTTTTTCGCTGACGCTTTTATTGCTGGTTATTCCGGTAGTGTTTATTAATTTTAAGTTTTTCCGCGTCGGGTTTAAAACTCTTTTTGCGGCCTCGCCGAATATGGATTCCCTTATTGCCATTGGCGCGTCGGCTTCGCTTGTTTACGGCGTGTACGCGCTTTATAAAATTGCTTACGGCTTTGGGCACGGCGATTTGGCACTGGTACACCGGTTCTCGATGGACTTGTATTTTGAATCTGCGGGTATGATTTTAACGCTGATTACCTTCGGCAAGTTTCTGGAAGCGCGTGCCAAAGGCAGAACGAGCGACGCGATTACCAAGCTGATGGATTTGGCGCCGAAAACAGCCGTTGTTGAGCGCGACGGCGCAGAGCTTGAAATACCCGTTGAAGAAGTTGAAAAAGGCGATATTCTTGTGGTGCGCAGCGGCATGAGCGTACCTGTGGACGGCGTTTTAACCGAAGGGCATGCAGCGGTTGACGAATCGGCAATTACCGGCGAGAGCATTCCTGTGGAAAAGGAAACCGGCAGCAAGGTTACCGGGGCAACGGTTGTAAAATCGGGCTTTTTTAAAATGCGTGCCGACAGGGTTGGCGAAGATACCACGCTGGCGCAGATTGTACGGCTTGTGGATGACGCTACAAGTTCCAAACCGCCCATTGCCAAAATGGCGGACAAGGTAAGCGGCGTGTTTGTGCCTGCCGTTATCGGCATTGCGCTTGTAACGGCGGCGGTATGGCTTTTGCTTGGCGAAAGCTTTGAGTTTGCACTCTCCAACGCTATTGCGGTGCTGGTTATCAGTTGCCCGTGTGCGCTGGGGCTGGCAACGCCTACGGCAATTATGGTGGGCACCGGGCGTGGTGCGGCCAGCGGCGTTTTGATTAAATCGGCGGATGCGTTGGAAACGGTGCATGAGGTTAACACCATAGTGCTTGATAAAACCGGCACCATAACGCAGGGCGAGCCCGGAGTGACGGACATTTTATACAGCAAAAGCGCCGGTGAAGCGCAGCTTGTTAAAACGGCGGCGTCACTGGAAAAATATTCCGAACATCCGCTGGCGCAGGCGATTGTAAAATATGCGGAACAAAAAAACGTACAGCTTGCGCCGGTAACAGGCTTTGCGCAGCAGGCCGGGCGCGGCATTAAAGGCGTAATGGAAGGCAAGGGCTGTTTTGGCGGCAACCGCAGAATGCTGGAAGAAGCCGGGCTTTATGATGATAACGTAAAAATGCTGGAAGAAAAACTGGCGGCCGAAGGCAAAACACCGCTGTTTTTTGCCCGTGATGGCGTACTGCTCGGCATTATTGCCCTTGCAGACAGGGTAAAACCTACAAGCCGTGCGGCCATAGAAGAAATGAAGCGCATGGGGCTGGAGGTAGTAATGCTTACCGGCGATAATGCGCGCACGGCGCAGGCCATACAGAAAGAGGTAGGCGCTGACCGCGTGGTGGCAGAGGTTTTGCCGCAGGATAAGGAAACGGAAATACGCCGTTTGCAGCAGCAGGGCAAAAAAGTTGCCATGGTTGGCGACGGCATTAACGACGCACCGGCACTGGCGCGTGCCGATGTGGGCATTGCCATTGGCGCCGGTACTGATATAGCCATTGAATCGGCAGATTTGGTGCTGATGAAAAATGACCTGCTGGATGTTGCCGGTGCAGTTCAGCTTGGGCATGCGGTAATACGCAACATTAAGCAGAACCTGTTCTGGGCGCTGTTTTACAATGCCATCTGTATTCCGGTGGCGGCGGGCGTGTTCTATCCGTGGCTCGGCATTAAGCTCAGCCCCATGCTGGGCGCGCTGGCCATGAGCTTTAGTTCCGTTTTTGTTGTAACCAATGCCCTGCGGTTAAGGTTCTTTAACCCGGTGTATGCGGCAGATACAGTTGCGAATATGCCCGGCGCTGCTGCGCACGAATGCAGGGTTGAGGCAGTAGATATATTAAACACCAACAAAAAAGAAAGGGTTGATAGCATGAAAAAAGTACTTGATATTGAAGGCATGATGTGCCAGCACTGCGTAGCACATGTAAACAAAGCCTTAAGCGGCATTGAAGGCGTTGAAGCCGTTGAAGTTTCGCTGGAGAACAAAAACGCAGCCGTTACGCTTGCCGCTGATGTTAGCGACGAAGTGCTTGTTAAAGCCGTTGTTGACGCAGGCTACGAAGTAAAAGGCGTTAAAACCTTATAAAAAAACAGCCCTTCGGTGCGGAAGGGCTGCAAAGAAGCAGTGCCGGGCGGTGTGTTCCGGCGCTGTTTTTTTTATGCTGTTTTATAGCGGTTTAAGTTATGGCAGATTAAACTTTGCCGTTTAAGCGTGCTTGCCCATGTTTGTTAAAAATTCAACCGTGGCAGGGTCATAATGAGAAAAGAACAGGCTCCTACTGGTATCGAGCGCACGGATTTTTGCCATATCGTCATCGGAAAGTTTAAAATCGAAAATATCAAAGTTCTGTACCATGCGGTCTTTGTGTACGGATTTAGGTATAACAACCACGCCGCACTGAATTAAAAAGCGCAGGGCAACCTGTGCTGCCGATTTATTGTATTTTGCGGCAACTTCGTTTAAAACGCCGTTGGTAAAAAAGCCGTTGCGTCCTTCGGCAAACGGGCCCCACGACTGGTGCGTTACGCCGTATTTCTGCATAATGGCGTGGGCGGTTTGCTGCTGCTGGAACACATGGGTTTCAACCTGGTTTACCATCGGCGCAATTTCGGCAAACTGGCACAGGTCAATCAGCCTGTCGGGGTAAAAATTGGCAACGCCGATAGCGCGCAGCTGACCGTTTTTGTAGGCTTCTTCCATGGCGCGCCAGGTACCGTAATAATCGCTGAACGGCTGGTGAATTAAGAGCAGGTCAATGTAGCCTGTTTTCAGTTTGCGCAGTGATTCGGCAATGGAGGCCTTTGCTTTTTCGTAACCGGCATTGGCAATCCAGATTTTGGTGGTAATAAAAAGTTCTTCGCGCGGCACGCCGGATTTTTCAATCGCATTGCCGACGCCTTCTTCGTTGTGGTAGGCCTGCGCGGTATCAATGGAGCGGTAGCCGCAGCTGATGGCATCCAGCACGCAGCGTTCGGTATCTGCTTCCGGTATCTGGTAAACGCCGTAGCCCAGCATGGGCATTTTAATTCCGTTGCTTAAAGTTGCATATTCCATGGTTCTTCCTCCTGTTTTAACGTTTTATAACGCGGGTGCCGCCAAACACATTGCTCATTGTCATATTGTCCAGTGCTTCGTCAATGGCGGCAACTTCTCCGGCGCTCAGCACAATATCTGCGGCGCCGAGGTTTTCGGCAAGGCGGTTTAATTTGCGCGTGCCGGGAATTGGTACAATGTAAGGCTTTTTATTAAGCATCCACGCCAGTGAAATTTGACCCGGCGTGGCGTTTTTAGCTTTGGCGGTTTCTTCAAGCAGTGCCAGCAGGTTTCCGTTCTGCGCAAAGGCCTCTTTTTTAAACTGCGGCATGGCGCTGCGGTAATCTTCTTTGGGGTCAAATTTGCTTTCGGCTGTGTATCTGGCTGTTAAAAAGCCGTTAGCCAGCGGGCTGAAAGCCACAAGGCCGATGTTTAATTCCTCCAGCACGCCAAAAAGAGCTTCGTAATTGCGGAACATCATGGAGTAACGGTTTTGAATGGCCGTTACCGGGCAGATTTTATGCGCGCGGCGGATGGTGTCTTCCGTTGCTTCGGAAAGGCCCCAGTGGGTGATTTTTCCTTCTTCGATAAGCCTGCTCATTACGCCTGCCACTTCCTCCACAGGAACGGAAGGGTCCTGACGGTGCTGGTAGTAAAGGTCGATATGGTCGGTCTGCAGGCGTTTCAGCGAACCTTCAACGGCTTTGCGGATGCTTTCGGGGCGCGAATCGGGAATAACCGGTTTGTTTACGTCGGGGTCATTCCAGTCGAAGGTAATGCCAAACTTGGTGGCAAGTACAATTTTATCGCGGTAAGGCTTTAAGGCAGGCCCCAGCAGTTCTTCGTTGTCGTGTGGGTTTTCCGGTGTGCCGTACAGTTCTGCGGTGTCAAAAAAGGTGCATCCCATATCAACGGCGCGTGCCAAAAGCTCGGTCATTTCTTTTTTATCCGCGGGAGCGCCGTAAGCATGGCTCATGCCCATGCAGCCAAGGCCGACGGCACTGACGGTTAAGTCTTTTCCTAAAGTTCTGTATTGCATAGTCTGTTCTCCTTATTTTTTACAGGCGTCCGGTTTCTCTTTGCCACAGCTGCCACGAGTTGACGATATTCTGAAAAAGTATGTAGCTGCTGGGCGCGATGGAAATTACCGGCGAAAGGTAGGTGTAAGCCACCCAGATGGCAAACAGCATTACAAAAATAAAAAACGGCATAATGTAATGAGATATTTCCGTTACCACTGCTTTAAGCGGCGACAAAAAGGTAAAAAAGTGAAACATTAAATAAACTGCCACGCCTGCCAGCATGCCAAGCGGCAGCGTCCATTTTTGGGCAAAGGCAATCAGTTTTGTCATCATAACCCATCAGGGCTTTGTGCTATATTGCTGCAAGTTTTAAGCTGCATTTTTAAAACCATAATAAAACCTCCATAATCAATTGCTCTTTTGTTTATCTATCTGCCGCTGCCAGAATGCGGCGGCATTGCCAGCCCTCCTTTACCAATATTATAAAAAAACAGGGGCTTCATAAGAAGTCCCTGTTTGTCAGTGAGCTTAAACCCTATGGTTATGCCCGGTTTTCCTTGTAAATTCTGGTAATGGCATTAATGCATTTCTGCACGTGCGGCGCAGGCTGCGGCGAATGCAGAAGCCCGAAGGGCATGGTAAAATCCCAGTCCACCGGAATTATTTTCAGCAGCGGATGCACATCGCGCCAGGTTGGCACTGCCATTAAAAGGTTGTTGCCGTTTTCGCAGCTGTTAAAAACCTCGGTGTTGTAAAAATCAAAATCAATAATATTTACCTGCGGGTGTTTTACCGTCAGCCAGTCGCGCAGCGCATCGGCTTCGCCCATCTGCCCGCGCGTAATCAGCATCAGGTTTTGTCCGTACAAATCGCTTACGCTGAGCTTGTCTTTCTGCGCCAGCGGATGGTTAATGCCTGCGGCGCAGCACAGTGGTTTGCGGCACAGTTCCAGCCCGGCACACTGGCGGTAATTCAGCAGCGTGGCGTCGAAAATACCGGCAACCATGTCAATGTTCTGCCCCAGGTTCAGCAGTATTTCGCGTGCGTTTTGCGGCGTGTTGTCAAACGGCACCAGCTTAAAATGTATTTCGGGGCACATGGCGTGGATTTTGGGCCACAGCTGCACCAGAATCTGCGCAGGCGTCATGGGTGATGTGCCGATGCGGATAATGCCGTTTTCTTTCTGCATGGCGTTTTTGGCGCGTTCCAGCGATTCGTGCGAGTAACGGATAATGTATTTGGCGTCGCTGTAAAGCGATTTGCCTGCTGCTGTAAGTGTAAGGCCGCGGTGTGTGCGGTTAAAAAGCTTTATATCAAGGTTGCTTTCAAGAATATTGATTTGCTTGATAACCGCGGTAGGTGAAATATAAAGTTTGTCGGCGGCTTTGGCAAAGCTGCCGCTTTCGGCAACGGTAATAAATGTTTCAAGCTGAGGGTTGTACAAAATAAATCACTTCTTTTAAATACACTCGCAGCTCATGTTATTGCTGCGGAATGCGCCCTGTTCGTAAAGTTCAATTTTATGGTTCAGGCGGCTCAGTGTTTCCTGCATATGCTGCAAACGGTTTTCCAGCCTGTCGCGTTCTGCAATCAAAAGTTCTTCGCGTTCTTTTAAGGTGCTGTCGCCTTCTAAAAACAGGTGGATATAACGGGTCAGCACTTCAATGGAAAGCCCTGCTTCGCGCATACATTTAATAAATTCTATGCGCTCGCAGTCAATGCTGCTGTAATCGCGGTTGCCGCTTTTGTTGCGCGCTACGGCCGGCAGCAGGCCAATGCGCTCGTAATAGCGCAGCGTGTCGGCTGTAAGGCCGAATTTTTTGCTTACTTCTGCAATGTTCATGTCTGGTCACCTCGTGTAAATTAGCCGCGCTTTAAGCGGACAGGATTTTATAGGCGCTGCATACGGCTACGCGCCCGCTGATGTTGATAATGGTGTAAATAACGGCAAGAATTGCTGTACTTTGCAGTAAAACCTTCATAAATTATTCCCCCTCTTTGGTGATGGTTACGGTATCGAATTCGGTGCTGTCCGGCAAAAATGCCTTAAAGGTTAATGTTTGCGGAGTTTTGCTGAACGTTATGTAGTTGGCGTCCTCAGGCTGCGGCGCAAGGGCTGCGTCCGCCGTGCTGCGCTGCCACAGGTTGGCATAGCGCACGCTTCCGGCAACGCCGGTTAAAATGTAGGTTATGCCGGTGTTATCGGGCTTAAAGGCTTTTAAAGGTACGCGGCGGCGGTAGGTATGCAGGTGCGCCGTAAGCACGGCGTCTACATTATATTCTTCAAAAACGGGCATCAGCTGCTGCGCCCAGGGCGTAAACTGAATGCTTGCCGGGTCAAAATTGTTGGGGCGGTCGGTAAAGGCATAACGCAGAATGTCTTTGTGCATCAGCACAATTTTCCATTTGCTCTGCGTACCGGCAAGGTCGCTGCGCAGCCAGTTTAACTGCTGCTGCATTAAATCGGGGTTAAAGTCCGCCATTTCGTCGGTCTGCGTGTTCAGCACAACAAAATGCACATCGCCGTAATCAAAGCTGTAATACTGGTTTTTATTGGCGCCGGTGCCGTTTTCCGGCAGGTTAAACAGCGTTAAATACGGCGTCGGCGGGGCAATCTGCCAGTCCATATTGTAAGTTTCGTGGTTGCCCATTACCGGCGCAAACGGAATGTTTTCAATCATTGGTGCAACAGAATTAAACCAGGCGCGCCACTGCGAAAAATCGTAGCCGTTGTCAACCAGATCGCCCATGTTGATAAAAAAGGCGGCGTCTTCATTTTTGCTATAGGCAGTTTGTGCCAGCTTGCGCCAGCCGCTGTAATCGGATGACTGCGAATCGGGAAATATCAGCGCTTTAAAGCTGTCCGGCTGCGCGGCCGGAAGTTTGTGCCAGCCGGTGCGGTATTCATAAGCGCTGCCGGGTTCAAGCCCTGTCAGTGCGGCGGTGTAAACGTAAAGGGTGCCGCTGCCGGTGTTAAGCTCCTGTACGGAAGCAGGCACGGCTGTTATTTGCCCTGCGGCGTTTTTATATTCGGCTACCGGGTTTTCAAGCTTTTCATCAGCCTGCCACATAATGGTGCGGCTTGTTGAAGCATCGGCGGTAATCAGTTGGCGCAGAAAGCTTATTTTATCCGCGTCGGCGTAATTTTCGGCCTGCCCGGTTACAGGTGCGGTATATACGGCGCAGCCTGCTGCCAAAAATACTGCCAGTACAATAATGTATTTAAGATATTTTTTCATAGGCATTACTCCTTTAAAAACAGCGTAATTTTATGGCTAATATTAATATATCAGTTATAGTGAACTTCAAGTCAAGCGGTTTTCAAAAATTTTTTACTTGACTTAAAGTGCACTCCAAAGTATATATTATATAAAACGAACAATAAAGGAGAATGCCGATGAACCTTTTTATGATTGTTATGTATTCGTATCTGGCCGCCATGGGCATCGCCGTATGGTTTTATTACCGCACTCTTATTCCGGGGCTTACGTCATGGCTGTGGCCGCTTGCCGTAGTTGGCTGCACTGCAAGCTACCTTGTAAGCCACAGTGGCTATATCGTTCACCCGGAGCCTCTTGCACGCGCACTGGCGTGGATTGGCAATGTATGGATTCTGTTCGGTTTTTACAGCCTTTTGCTGATGCTTTTAAACGGCGTTTTAATTATACCGGCTAAAATTTTCGGCGTGCATTACCGTTTCAGCACACCGCTGGCCGTAATTGGGCTTGTTGTTATAAGTGCTTCCATTATTTTTGGCATTTATAAACCCCATAGTGCGTACGGAAACGGTGGCTGCCACTAAAAATATTGAAGCCGATACCAAAATAGTGCTGGTGACGGATTTGCACCTTGGGCATATTAACGCACTTGGCGCAGCGCAGGACGTTGTGCAGCGCATAAACGCCCAAAAGCCGGATCTGGTTTTGATAGGCGGCGATATTGTTGACGAAAAGCTCAGCTATGTGCTGGATAACGGTTCGCTGGAAGCGCTGAAATTTGATGCGCCGCTGGGAACCTATGCCGTTTACGGTAACCACGATTACCTTGACGGCGAAATGAAGGAAATACGCAGGATTTTAGGGGCAAACGGCATTACGCTGCTGGAAAATGAAAGCGCCGTGCTGCCGCAGGGCATAAAACTCACCGGACTGCGCGATTACAGCCGCGACCGCGGTACGGAAGCGCTGGAACGCCTGGCAGAAGGCAACGCGGATTATTTCAGCGTTTTAATCGACCATCAGCCGCGGCGCTTGTTTGAAGCCGCCAAGGCAGGCTATGACTTGAGCGTTTCCGGGCATACGCATGCCGGGCAGGTATGGCCGTTCCGCTATATTACCCAAAGCATGTATCTGCTTGACTACGGCATGACTTATGTTGACGGCATGGCGGCAATCGTAAGCAACGGCAACGGCTTCTGGGGTCCGCCGGTGCGTATGGGCCCATACCCCGAAATTGTTGTTATCAATGTTAAAAAAGCAGGTTAAAATTCAGCACCGCTCAAACGGGCGGTGTTTTTCTTTGTAAGAAACATGTTAAGCAAACCGTTAAACTGTAATTTTTTTAACAATGTATATTTAAAATTGCGTTTTGTACACAAAAATCCTTACAAAAATAACAAAATACTTGCCTGCAAAACGCTAAAGTGCTACAATTTATAATTATAAAAGTACACCATAAATTGCATTGTACTGATTTTAAAAAGTATTTGGAGGGAAAGAAAAATGAAATTTGCCAAACGTATGGAAAGGATGCAGGCATCCGAAATCCGTGAACTCTTAAAACTTACCGCACAGCCGGATATTATCTCTTTTGCAGGCGGCCTGCCCGCACCGGAACTGTTCCCGGTTGAAGAAATTGCCAAAGTTTCCCATGACCTGGTAGAAAAAGAAGGCCGTCAGCTGCTGCAATACGCAACTACCGAAGGCCGCCCGACCCTGCGCGCTAAAATTGCCAAACGCATGAAAGATAAATATCATACCGAAGTTGACCCGGACGATATACTTATTACCACAGGCAGCCAGCAGTGCCTTGATTTTGCAGGCAAACTGTTCCTTGACCCCGGCGATGTTGTTCTGTGCGAAAGCCCGTCCTACCTCGGCGCATTGAACGCTTTCAATGCTTACGAACCTAAATTTGTAGAAGTTCCGACCGATGACGGAGGCCTGATTCCGGAAGAACTGGATAAAATTCTTGCCACTACTCCGAACTGCAAATTCATTTATGTAATTCCTGATTTCCAGAACCCGACCGGCCGCACCTGGAGCCTTGAACGCCGCCATAAATTTATGGAAGTTGTCAACAAATATAACCTGCCTGTACTGGAAGACAATCCGTACGGCGAGCTCCGCTACGAAGGCGAAATTCTTCCTTCCCTTAAATCCATGGATACCAAAGGCCTTGTTATGTTCCTCGGCACTTTCTCCAAAATCTTCTGCCCGGGCCTGCGCTTAGGCTGGGTTGCCGCAGAACATTCCGTACTGGAAGAATTTGTTAAAATCAAACAAAGCGCCGACCTGCATACTTCCAACTTCGACCAGGGCGTTGCCGACGCTTACATTGAAAACTACGACCTTGACAAACACGTTGAAGAAATTAAGGCGCTGTACAAAAAACGCCGCGACCTCATCCTGAAAACCATGGAAGAAGAATTCCCCGAAGGCGTTGAATGGACTCATCCTGAAGGCGGTCTGTTCCTGTGGGTAACCGTTCCGGAAGGCGTAAGCGCTAAAGAAGTATTCCATAAATGCATTGAAATGAAAGTTGCTGCCGTTATCGGCGATGCGTTCTATCCGAATGACAAAACCGACCGCAGCATGCGCGTAAACTACTCTAACATGACCGAAGACAGAATTGTTGAAGGCGTTAAACGTATGGCCAAAGCCATTAAAGAATGCATGAAATAACTGCATAAAAAATTATCCCTCTGCCCTAAGGCGGAGGGATTTTTTTAATATCCGAACAGTGATGCGGCGCAGTAAACCAAAAGCAGTGCCATTATGGTGTTGACGCTTTTGGTATGGCGGCTGAACAAAAGGCGGAATGCCGAACCAAACGCCGACCAGCACAGCGTAAATATAAAACCGATAAAGGCAAGCAGCAGCGCAAACAAGGTTAGTTTAAAAGGCTCGCCCGTGTAAAACGGCAGAATGTAGGCCTGCATGGACATAATGCAGTAAATGTAAATTTTAGGGTTGATAAACTGCAAAATAAGCCCGGAATAAAAGCCGCTGCGCGAGTGGTCTTCGGTAATAACGCCGTTGCTTTTATAAGTTGCCCATGCCAGATGAAGCATATAGGCAGCGCCGGCGATGAGCATCGGCGTTTTAACCGCAGGTATAAGTTCTGTAAGGGTGCTGCAAAAAGCGGTGCAGATAAGCATTACCGCAGCAAAGCCTGCCAGAATGCCAAAGTTAAAGGGCAGCGCTCCCTTAAAACCCAGCCTGCCGCCGTTACTCATGGACATAATATTATTAGGCCCCGGCGTTGCGGCTGTTATAACAGCGTAGGTTAAAAAGGCAAACCAGTTGAACATAAAAACGGTATCCTTTCGCAATATAATAATGTGTTACTTTTATATTGTAAGTTGCCTTTTTAATGTTGTCAAAAGAAGTGTATATCAATATGCACGCAGCAAATTAAAAATCCCGGCGTAAACCGGGATTTTTGCGTTAATTATGCTTTTACTGTGCCAGCGGAATGGTGTATTCCGTTAATCCCTTGGGCTGCAGGCCACGGTGCGGGTTTTCGCGTCCGTCCAGCCCTTTTTCGTGCAGGAAGTCCTCCAAAATTTTGGCGATTTCAAGGTTGTTTAAATCGGCAAAGGCGGCGTGGGTGTTGCCCTTAATGCCAATGTCCGGCAGGGAAAGCACTTTGGCGTCACCGCCGCGGGCGTTGATGCGTTCAGCCATTTGCTGGGCGCGGTGCTTAGAGATACGCCAAACTTCGCTGTTAAAATTGGTGCTTTTTTCTTTGGCGATATTGTCACCGTATATGATGAGAATGGGCATTTTTGTAAGGTTTTCAAATTCTTCCGGCGATACTTCTTGCGGCGCCTGCACTTTATTAATAAAATCGCTGTCGGAAAGCAGCAGGTCGGCAGGCATATCGTCTGACGGGAATGCGGAAGAACCGGGTTCGTAAGCTACAACTGCTTTAACGTGTTCCGGGTCAGCCATAGCGGTTGCCCATCCGTACTGCCCGCTGTTGGAATGGGTAATTAAAACTGCCGGGCCGGTTTGCTTTAACAGCTGAGCCATGGTGTTTGCCATAGTGTCGCGGTATTCTTTGGTGCGCGGTTCTGCGCCGGTATCGGGCGTTTGCTGGCGGAAGAACTGGTCAACCGCGTCCGGAGTTTTGGGGAACTGCGATACCGGGAAGAAGTACGGTTTTGACGGCGTCAGCCACAAGCCGTTGCGGAAGGCGTCCCATACGCCGCTTTCGCTTGTTATCGTCGGTACGGCGTTGGTCATGTCAATCTTGCTTGCCGTGTAACCTGCACGCCCGCGGCGCGGCTGGTCAATAATGTACACGGGCCAGTCCCTGCGCGGCAGGATTGCCATATAGCCCTCGCGCCCGTCCGGCGTGCTTTCGTAGGTTCTGCCGCTTTGCCCAATGCCGTGCCACATAATCAGCGGGTAAGTGCGCGCGTTTTGCGGAATGTAAAATTGTGCGTAGCCGTGGTCGCCGTGGAAGGTTTCGCCGTTGGGCAGGGTTTGCACCGTGCCGCCGAAGAACAGGCTGCCCATTGTTTTAAGCACGATGGGCTTGTCCTCCGCAGGCTGCTGGGCGTATGCCATTAGCGGCAGCGCGGTAAAGGCGGCGGCTAAAATTAAGGCGGATAATTTTTTACCAAGTTTCATTTTGCGTCCTCCTTTTTAATACACTCGTGTTGCTTTTCTTTGCTTATTTGTATTATAATGGGCTTAGATAGCTGAGGGCAATTGCCAGTTAAAGCTATCTGCGGCTTATGCCGCACTTTTTAAAATTTGGGGTTTAACTATGGAAGCTAAAAAACAGGATTTGCGCGTGCAGAAAACACTGGCGGCAATTAACCGGGCTTTTGAAGAAATGGTTTGCACCATGCCGCCGCAGGAAATTACCGTTAAGGAACTTACTGAGCGCGCCAAAATTAACCGCAAAACCTTTTATTTGCATTACACCTGCATAGAACACGTTTATGAAGAAGCAATCCGCCGCCTTGCCGATGGTTATATTGAAATAATGGGCAAAACGGAAATGGATAACGGCAGCGGCGCTTTTAATATGAAAAATCTGACGCAGGTATTTTTTGAATATTATGCCGCTCAGGGCGCGTTTGCCGAAAGGCTTATCTGTAATCCGGATTACCGGCCGTATTTTAACCGGCTGTGGGGCATTACTTTGCAGCATAACTGCGGGCAGTTCAACCCTTACAGCCATCTGCCGCAGGAAGAACAAAACCTTGTTTTTACCTATCTCTGCGCGGCAAATAACGAAATGTACTGCCGCTGGGTGCTGGACGGCAAAAAGGTGCCGCTGCAAAAAGTTATTGCCATAGCGTCGCAGCTTTTGGAGCGCGGCTTGTAC
>OHQX01000760.1_pt1 | contig 12780 bp, 8 predicted proteins | sample 1578251 | NCBI WGS metagenome assembly OHQX01 (sample SAMEA3879507, study PRJEB24766) | human gut metagenome | biome: human-associated habitat; feature: feces | place: USA | collected 1985/1987
CAAGACCACCACTATCAATATCTTGAGCGGTTATCTGAAACCCCGTTCAGGGGAATGTCGCATCTTCGGACAGGAGATTCAGACAATGGCACCGGCTCTGCGTCGCAATATCGGACTGCTCATCGAAGGTCATGTGCAATATCAATTCATGACCATCACCGAGATAGAGAAATTCTACGCAGCTTTCTACCCCGGTCAATGGAAAAAGGAAGCGTACTATGAACTGATGAATAAGTTGAAAGTCGCTCCCGGACAACGTATCTCACGTATGTCATGCGGACAGCGCTCACAAGTTGCCCTCGGACTTATCCTTGCACAAAACCCGGAACTTTTAGTATTGGACGACTTCTCACTCGGACTCGATCCCGGTTATCGCCGCTTGTTTGTCGACTATCTCCGTGACTATGCCCGCTCGGAAGGGAAAACCGTCTTCCTGACCTCACATATCATTCAGGATATGGAACGACTCGTTGATGACTGTATTATCATGGACTACGGAAAGATACTGATTCAGAAACCAATCGTCGAATTACTGGAAAAAGGACGTCGCTACACTTTCACTATTCCCGAAGGTTATGAACTTCCTGCGTCTGATGATTTCTATCATCCTTCTGTCATGCGAAACCAGTTGGAGACTTTCTCCTTCCTGCAACCGGCAGAGACAGAAGCAAAACTGAAATCAATGTCAGTACCTTACACTAATTTTCATAGTGAACAGGTAAATTTGGAGGATGCATTTATCGGCCTGACAGGCAAATACTGATTAAATTAAGAATAAAAATTGGCTACTCGTAACCCACAAATCATAATTCATAAATCATAAATCCTCAAAAATGTACGCTATATTTTATAAAGAATGGATAAAGACACGGTGGTATTTTCTGCTTGCCGTGCTCGCCACACTCGGTTTTACAGGCTATTGTATGCTTCGCATCAACCGGGTGATAGAAATGAAAGGCGCCGCGCATGTATGGGAAGTCATGATGCAGCGGGATGCCATATTCATCGATATGTTACAATACATCCCCCTGATTGCCGGAGTGCTGATGGCCATCGTGCAGTTTGTTCCCGAGATGCAGCGCAAATGTCTGAAACTGACTTTGCACCTGCCCTATCCCGAACTGAAAATGACCGGCAATATGTTGTTCTCCGGTTTGGTACTGTTGCTTGTCTGCTTCGCTTCCAACTTCCTTCTGATGGAGGTCTATCTGAGCGGAGTACTGGCTCACGAACTGAAGAATCATATACTGCTGACCGCCCTCACGTGGTATCTTGCCGGTATTTCCGGCTACCTGCTCATCGCATGGATCTGCCTCGAACCGGCATGGAAACGCAGAATCATCAATCTCATTATCGCCGTATTGTTACTGCGAATCTTCTTCCTGTCGCCCACGCCGGAAGCTTATAACAAATTCCTCCCGTATCTGCTGGTCTATACGTTGCTGACCGCGTCTTTCTCCTGGCTCTCCATCGTACGGTTCAAAGCGGGAAAGCAGGACTAGGATAATGAAGAATAAAGAACTAAAAATGAAGAATTAAATAAAGATGAAACGTTTCAGTACCCTACTATTATATGTCACCATCGCCTTCCTGCTTCTCTGGCAGTTGCCTTGGTGTTACAACTTCTTTGTCGTAAAGCCGGAGAAGACTCCTTTCACTCTATATAGTTTCGTGATCGGCGATTTCGCCTTGATGGGACAGGAAGAGGGAAAAGGAACCGTACGTCGCGACGCTGCCGGAAACATTTATTCCGAAGCAGCTTTCGACAGTATTCTGCCTATGTTTTATTTCCGCCAGTTGATGTCCGACGAACGTTTTCCGGATACGATTAACGGGATAGCTGTCACTCCGAAGATCGTGCAGACGGAGAATTTCAATTTCCGCAGCGTACCTACGGATATCAACGCTCCTTCCATCGGTCTTTATCCTCTGTTGGAGTCGATGTCCGGGCGTGTAGACCTGAAGATGCCGGATGATGTTTTCCGCATTACTTCGCAAGGCATTGAGTTTATCGATATGGCTTCCAATAGCGTGAATGCAGAAAAAAGCCTCTTGTTTACAGAAGCTATGACCAAGAAGGATTTCCGCTTTCCGGCCATTGAGATCGCAGGAAACCCGACGGTGAAGAAGGAGTATGACGAAGGATACCTTCTGTTGGATGCCGACCGTCGTCTGTTCCATCTGAAACAGGTGAAAGGGCGTCCCTACGTTCGTGCTATCACTTTGCCGGAAGGATTAACATTAGAGCACCTTTATCTGACGGAATTCAGAAATAAAAAGACGCTTGCTTTCCTGACAGATATCAACAATGCTTTATATGTGCTGAAAAGCCGCACGTATGATGTGGTGAAAACAGGAGTTCCTGCATTCAATCCCGAAACGGACGCGCTGACCATCATTGGAAATATGTTCGACTGGACGGTACGGGTGACGAGTCCGTCTTCCGATAATTACTATGCTTTGAACGCGGATGATTATTCACTGATAAAGAAGCTGGAAAATAATTCGAATACTCATTATATGCCCGGCATCAGTTTCACTTCTTATACGGACAAGTATGTGATGCCGCGCTTTGAGTAATAACAGGAATAATAACTTTTAGGCACGGATTACACAGATTAACACGGTTTTAGCGTTGTGAAAGCATAAAGCTATCGTGTTAATTCGTATAATCCGTATCTTTTATTTCTAACATTCACAGAAAACAATAAAGAACCTTTCGCATTTATTCAACAAGAAACTGTACCTTTGCAAGCATGAACATTATCCGATCCGCAATTGCCTCTGCGTTGAACACAAACAAATACGGTAGATAACAACACTAATTTAAAGCCGTATGAAAATTTGCAAGGCATGTACATTTCTGAGTTTCCTCATTATATTATTATACAGTTGTGCGCTTCCGCCTGAGGATGAAAAAGAGAGCCTTGAACCGGACAGTTCAACATCAGAACTTCCCTGGACAGGAGAAACCGAGAAATTCACGATTAATACCAAAGAAGGCGTACACTTAAATGATCCGCAGGAAGATGCAGGAACAGCATATATCACGATCCCCTCTTCTTCTGTAAGAAGCACCCGATGGGAATTCGGGGTACGGCTCACCTTTAATCCTTCCGCCAATAATTACGCCCGTTTCTATTTAGCCTCTTCATCGGAAATACTTTCCGGAGATCTGAACGGCTATTACATTCAGATAGGAGGAACAAAAGACAATGTAGCACTTTACCGGCAAAATGGGAATCAATCCAAATTACTGGCTTCGGGAAGAGAACTCATGAAAGGAAATAATTCTCCGAAATTATTTATCAAAGTAGAATGCGACGCCAACGGCTACTGGACTTTCTGGACACGCATGGAAACGGAAACCGAATATACGAAGGAGAAACAAATAAAAGACGCAAGTATCACAAAGTCAATCTGCTGCGGCATATACTGCGTTTATACAAAAAGCCGCTGTGACGGTTTCACTTTCCATCATATACAGTTGTCTGATGATGTAATAACAAGTACTGAACCGGACGACATACCGGACGTTCCGGATGAACCGGACAAGCCTGACACACCGGAATCGCCGGAATATCCTGACAATGTGAGAAATATGTTACTATTCAACGAAGTGATGTATGACAATGCCAAAGACGGTGCCGAATACATCGAATTCTATAATCCTGCTGATCAGGATATCACTGTAAAGTCTCTGCGTCTGTTTAAAATGAGAGCAACGGGAGAAATATTCAGTACCACAATACTCAAACAGGAAGATGAAAATACAAACCTTGTTATTCCCGGCAAAGGATATATTTGTTTTACTCACTCCGCAACTACACTGATCAGAAAGCATAAGGTTGACGGCAAAAGTATAACCGAAATATCCAAATTTCCGCAACTGAGCAACGACGGAGGTTACCTTGCCTTGGCAACTGATGAAGAACATCCCCGCACGATTGATACCTGCCGTTTCATAGACTGGATGCACGACACTTCAGTCACTACAGGCATTTCATTAGAGAAGATATCTCCTGAACTTCCTTCTCTCAACAAAAACTGGCACTCATCGAGAAATGATACAGGTGGCACACCCGGAATAAAAAACTCATAAGAAGGATGCATTTATTTGATAAATTCCCTACATTTGTACAATTTGTAGGAAAAGCATATTTGAATATATTCACCCGCGAACGAATTTTAAGCAACAGATATGAGTCCAATTATCTTATCTATTACTATCATAGCATACTTTATGATCCTTTTCGCTATCTCCTATATAGCAGGACATAAAGCGGATAACGAAGGCTTCTTCGTCGGCAACCGCAAATCGGCATGGTATATTGTCGCCTTTGCCATGATTGGTTCCACTATCTCCGGAGTTACGTTTGTATCCGTACCGGGTATGGTACAAGCCAGCGGCTTCTCCTACCTGCAGATGGTACTGGGATTTATCGTCGGACAGTTCATTATCGCATTCATACTCGTTCCGCTTTTCTACCGGATGAATCTGGTTTCTATCTATGAATATCTTGAAAATCGCTTCGGAGCTTCTTCCTATAAGACAGGAGCCTGGTTTTTCTTTATTTCCAAAATGCTCGGAGCTGCCGTGCGGCTCTTTTTAGTATGTCTGACCTTGCAATTACTCATCTTCGACCCTTTCCATATTCCCTTTATAATCAATGTCATACTGACAGTACTCATTGTCTGGCTCTATACTTTCCGGGGAGGAGTGAAATCATTGATATGGACGGATGTACTGAAAACATTCTGCCTGGTAGTCTCCGTTGTACTTTGTATCTATTATATAGCTTCCAGCCTGCATCTGAATTTCAGCGGGTTAGTCTCAACGATTTCAGACAGCGATCTCTCCAGGATGTTCTTTTTTGACGATGTCAATGACAAGCGGTATTTCTTCAAGCAATTCCTGGCAGGAGTCTTTACCGTTATCGCCATGAACGGGCTGGATCAGGACATGATGCAACGGAATCTCAGTTGCAAGAACTTCCGTGACTCACAGAAGAATATGATTACAAGCGGAATTTCACAGTTCTTCGTGATCCTGCTCTTCCTGATGCTGGGTGTCTTGCTCTATACTTTCACCGCCCGGCAGGGAATCGAGAATCCCGGCAAGAGCGATGAATTGTTCCCAATGATCGCCACAGGCAATTACTTCCCGGGCATAGTCGGTATCCTGTTCATTATCGGATTGATAGCTTCGGCGTACTCCGCTGCCGGATCGGCCTTGACAGCCCTGACGACTTCTTTCACCGTAGATATTCTGAATGCGCACAAGAAAGACGAAGCGGCACTCAGCAAAATACGGAAACACGTACACATCGGGATGGCATTCGTGATGGGAATCGTCATCTTCGTATTCAATTTACTGAATAATACGAGTGTGATTGATGCGATTTATACGCTGGCCAGTTATACGTATGGTCCAATTCTCGGACTATTCGCTTTCGGCATTTTTACTAAGAAACAAGTTTATGACCCATATATTCCGTTAGTAGCCATTCTTTCTCCTGCACTTTGCTACGTATTGCAAAGTAATTCGGAAGCCTGGTTCGATGGATATCAAATTAGCTATGAGTTACTGATATTGAATGCTGCGTTTACTTTTCTGGGGCTTTGCCTGCTTATCAAAAGAAAATCGTCAGCAGCCCCTATCAACAGCTCTTTAATAAAAAAACATTAAAATGAAAAAGAAAATCAATTGCTTCATACCTTTTGGCAATCCGAAAGATACGATACAAACTGTAAAAGAATTGCAAGGTTCAGAATTAGTGAACAAAATCTACCTGCTAAGCGCTGATACCAACAAAGATTGCTTACCGGGGTGTGAATGTCTCCTCATCAACGGTCTCTACTCTACAAGTACGATTAAAACAATTGCCGACAACGCAGATGATGCCAGCTATCTTTTGCTTTACACGAAACAGACCCCGCTAAAACTAGGATTGTACGCACTGGAACGCATGACACAGATTATACAGAACTCCTCAGAAAATGCAATGGTATACGCAGATCATTACCAACTGGTTGACGGAGTTCTCAAACAAGCTCCCGTTATTGATTATCAACAAGGAAGCCTCCGGGATGATTTTGATTTCGGTTCGGTGCTTTTATTCAATTCCGAAATTTTCACCCTTGCTTCAAGTATTCTGGAGGAAACAGTTTTCCAATATGCTGCATTTTATGAAATGCGTCTGATGCTAGGTAATCTATTTCAAATCATCCATATCAATGAGTTCCTTTACACAGAAATAGAAACAGATACCCGGAAAAGCGGAGAAAAACAATTCGATTACGTAAATCCTAAAAATCGGGAAGTACAGATCGAAATGGAGAAAGTTTGTATCAAGCATCTGAAAGAAATCAATGCCTATGTAAGACCTTCTTCCCGAACAGTAAACCTGGACAGAGAAGCTTTTGAGTTTGAAGCATCTGTCATCATACCTGTCCGTAATCGTATCCGGACCATTCGTGACGCCGTAAATTCTGCTTTGAGCCAGCAAACGACTTTTCCCTTTAATGTGATTGTGATCGACAATCACTCAACGGACGGTACCACCGAAGCCCTCCAGGAATTTAGTGCGGACAATAGACTAATACATATCATTCCCCAGGAGAATGATCTCGGTATAGGAGGTTGCTGGAATGTAGGAGTACACCATGAGAAATGCGGTAAATTTGCCGTGCAACTGGATAGCGATGACCTGTATAAGGATGAGCATACCTTACAGAAAATCGTCGATACCTTCTATCAGCAGAACTGTGCAATGGTGATAGGGACTTACCTAATGACGGATTTTCAGATGAACGAGATAGCTCCCGGTGTCATTGACCATAAAGAGTGGACAGTAGAGGACGGTCCCAACAATGCTTTACGTATCAATGGGTTGGGTGCCCCACGGGCCTTCTACACTCCCATCCTTCGCAAGATCAAATTCCCCAATACCAGTTATGGAGAAGATTATGCCATAGGTCTGAGTATTTCTCGTGAATATACGATCGGTCGTATTTATGATGTAATCTATCTTTGCCGCCGTTGGGAAGGCAACTCTGACGCAGCATTAGATATCGAAAAAATTAACCGGAACAATTTCTACAAAGACAGTATCCGAACCTGGGAGTTACAGGCAAGAATCCGGATGCACAGCATCGATGAAAGTTTTCAGCGTCTCGTCAACGAGATGATAGAAAAACAGAAAAAAGACTGGAAGCTGGCAAAAAAGAATTATAAGGAATTAGAACAGAATCTTAAAAAAGAAAAGACGCTGGAACTCAAACTAGGAGGGGACACCAAGAGAGTCAGATTCTTCCCAAATCCACAACGGGCAATCTCTACAATGGCCCAGACCGACTCTCAGTCCATACAAGAAAGACCTTGTTTTCTGTGCAATGACAATCGCCCGGCAGAACAAACGTCTTTGTCACTCGGACATTATGAGGTATGCCTCAATCCTTATCCGATTTTCCGCCGGCATCTGACCATAATTGAAGAGGAACATACCCCGCAAACCATCAAAAACCGTTTTGAGGATATGCTTTTCCTTGCCGAAAACATGAACGAGTTCCTCATCTTATATAACGGACCGGAATGCGGAGCTTCCGCCCCTGACCATATGCACTTTCAGGCAGCAGGAAAAGAGGAAAAGATTGCCAATCCTTTTGGGATGACTTTCATATCGGACATGCTTAGTTCTGAAGATAGCGTACATAGTCATCTAGAAAACGGGTTCACCACGAGCATTGGCATTTCATCTCCAAACAGAAGAGGGATCATTGAAATGTTTGAGTATCTTTACGATAAGATAGTTTCTATTTATCATGACAAAGAACCTTTAATCAATGTGATTGCCTGGTATGGACTCGAAACAGTAAACCGCACTGGAGGCGATGAAATAAAACAGTGGAACTGTATTATTTTCCTACGTTCTAAACATCGGCCGGAATGTTATTATGCCCAAGGGAAAAAAGGCTTATTGATAAGCCCGGCTATTGCGGAGATGTGTGGCGTATTCCCCATTGTAAGAGAAGAAGATTTGGATAAGATAACAGCTAAAAAAATCACTCAGATTTACAAGGAGGTCAGTTTGTCACAGGAACAGTTAAAAGCACTCACCGATCAAACATCCTAGTAAAGAAGAAATGGAAGAACCTCAGATTACAGTCGGTATCCTTTCGGGAAAAGAAATTGAATTTTCTTTTCCCGAAAGCTTCACTACTCCTGACGGCACAAAGGTTTCAGGGGCACAAAAGGCTGTTTATCAAAAAGAAAAGATATACTGGTCAGGGAAAGAATACGATGAATTGATATTCTACCCTCAGCCAAATGCCGGGATCTTCTTTGAGCTAAAGGATGTCACCATCGGCATCAATTTTCATTGGGAACGCAAAGAAGTACAACGCTTCCAGGGAGCTTTGAAAATCATTGTCGAAGGAGAGACACTGACCGCCATCAATGTAATCTCTATAGAAGATTACCTGACAAGTGTCATCTCATCAGAAATGAGTGCCACCGCCTCTTTGGAACTACTGAAAGCACATGCTGTCATTTCCAGAAGCTGGCTGATCAATAAATTGAGAGTGGAGAATGAAAAATGGAAAGCTACTATACAGCCGGACAGCGCAGCCAACTCTCCACTTTCCACTCTCAACTCTCAACTTATCAAATGGTATGATCATGAAGCGCATACGCACTTTGATGTTTGTGCGGATGATCATTGCCAGCGCTATCAGGGAACTACCCGTGCTTCTACTCCACAAGCTATCGAAGCTGTTTCAGCTACCCGTGGAGAGGTGCTGATGTATGAAGGAAAGATTTGCGATGCGCGATTCTCCAAATGTTGTGGCGGTGCAATGGAAGAGTTTCAGAATTGTTGGGAGAATGTGAGGCATCCTTATCTGACCGGTAAACGAGATTACATACCGGAATCCCATGCTTCTGATTCGGAGAAACAAATAACAGGTCCGGCAATACAGCTTCCCGATCTGACGCAGGAAGAAGAAGCGGACCGATGGATACGAACTTCTCCGGATGCTTTCTGTAATACGCAGGATAAAAAGATTCTGAGTCAGGTTCTTAATAACTACGATCAGGAAACGACTGATTTCTACCGTTGGAAAATCAGTTATAGCCAACAGGAACTAGCTGAGTTAATCCATCAACGTTCGGGAATTGATTTCGGGGAAATCATAGACTTAATCCCTGTAGAGCGAGGAACTTCCGGACGCCTGATACGATTAAAGATAGTAGGTACTTTACGGACACTGACCATCGGAAAAGAATTAGAGATCCGACGTACATTGTCGCCTTCCCATCTTTATAGTTCAGCATTCCTTGTGGATAAGGAAAAAGGAGAAGAGGGAAATGTTCCAACCCACTTTACACTGACGGGAGCCGGTTGGGGACACGGAGTAGGACTTTGTCAGATCGGTGCGGCAGTAATGGGAGAGCGAGGTTATTATTACAAAGATATTTTAGCTCACTATTATCCCGGAAGCAGACTTGAAAAACAATATGAATAACATCTGAGACTAATGCCATGATATCAACAAGAAATGCCAAGAACATAATACCAAGAAACAATCGAAATCCGTGGAGCTGGATTCCGACTCTTTATTTTGCGGAAGGACTGCCTTATGTGGCTGTGATGACGATTGCCGTTATCATGTACAAGCGCCTGGGATTGTCGAATACAGAAATAGCGCTCTATACTTCCTGGTTATATCTGCCTTGGACGATCAAACCATTATGGAGTCCTTTCGTAGATCTGGTCAAGACAAAGCGTTCCTGGATTATTGCCATGCAGGGTTTGATTGCTGCCGGTTTCGCCGGTATTGCCTTTTTTATCCCGACTCCACACTATGTGCAACTCACTCTTGCATTCTTTTGGCTGATGGCATTCAGTTCTGCCACGCATGACATTGCGGCTGACGGCTTTTATATGCTTGGCCTCAACAACAAAGAACAATCCTTCTTCGTAGGCATCAGAAACACTTGCTATCGTTTCGCCAATATCTTCGGGCAGGGAATCCTGGTTATGTTGGCAGGCTGGTTGGAAACATCGCATGGCAATGTTCCAATGGCCTGGAGCATCACTTTCTATCTGATGGCAGGATTATTCCTCGGACTGACACTATACCATCGCTTTATTCTCCCTCACCCTGCTTCAGATGTCAAAAGACCGGGGTTAACACCGGGTAAGTTACTGGAAGATTTCTTTAAGACATTCGTCACTTTCTTTGAGAAGAAAAACCTGGGACTTATGTTTTTCTTCCTGCTCACCTATCGGTTGGGAGAATCCCAACTTGCTAAAATAGCCTCTCCATTCTTATTGGATGGTGCCGAACAAGGCGGATTGGGATTATCAACCGCATCCGTCGGAGTCATTTATGGCACCATCGGCGTCGCCGCCCTACTGATAGGCGGCATCATCAGCGGTTTCCTCGTTTCCCGTGACGGTTTTAAGAAATGGATCATTCCCATGGCGCTGGCCATCAACCTCCCCGACCTTTTATATGTCTGGATGGCAGCAGCTACTCCGGACAACCTCCTGTTAATCTCCATTTGTGTAGCCATCGAACAGTTGGGATACGGCTTCGGCTTCACTGCTTATATGCTTTATCTGATTTATATTGCAGATGGTGAACACAAAACAGCTCATTATGCCATTGGAACAGGTTTTATGGCACTTGGCATGATGCTTCCGGGAATGCCGGCAGGATGGATACAGGAACATCTCGGATACACCAACTTCTTTATCTGGGTATGCGTATGCACCATTCCCGGCATCCTTGCTTCATGGATGATCCGCAATCGACTGGACAGTTCCTTCGGAAAAAAGAGATAAAATTGAATTACTTATAACTTAACACATTAAAAAGTAACAGTCATGAATGTAACAACAAGTAACAAACGCCTATTGGCACTCGATGTGATGCGGGGCATCACCATCGCGGGTATGATCTTAGTAAATACGCCCGGTTCCTGGCAACATGCGTATGCTCCCCTCAAACATGCCGAGTGGATTGGATTAACTCCTACCGATCTGGTATTCCCATTCTTTATGTTCATTATGGGAATCTCCACGTACATCTCTTTGAGAAAGTACAATTTCACCTTCAGTGTTCCCGCGGGTTTAAAAATTCTCAAACGGACCGTGATCATTTTCCTGATTGGAATTGGCATCAGCTGGCTTTCCATTCTCTGCTTCCAGCACGATCCCTTCCCTATCGACCAGATTCGCATTCTCGGAGTCATGCAACGGCTTGCTTTGGGATATGGAGTTACTGCCATAGTCGCTTTACTCATGAAGCATAAATATATACCTTATTTAATTGCTGTACTTCTCATTAGTTATTTTGCAATCCTTGCCCTCGGCAATGGATATGTCTACGACGAAACAAATATTCTTTCCATCGTCGACCGTGCAGTATTAGGACAAGCTCATATCTATGGCGGTCAGATACTTGATCCGGAAGGACTGCTTAGTACTATTTCAGCCATCGCCCACGTCCTAATCGGCTTCTGTGCCGGAAAGCTATTGATGGAAGTGAAAGATATTCATGAGAAGCTGGAACGTTTGTTCCTGATAGGTACTATCCTTACTTTCGCAGGTTTCTTACTGAGTTATGGTTCCCCTATCTGCAAGAAAGTATGGTCTCCTTCCTTCGTACTCGTAACCTGCGGTCTGGGTTCCAGTTTTCTGGCATTACTCGTATGGATCATTGACATTAAAGGTTATAAAAACTGGAGCCGTTTCTTCGAATCGTTTGGAGTAAATCCGCTATTTATTTATGTATTGGCAGATATTCTGGCGATTACGCTGGCAGTCATTCCTATGACCTACCAAGGTGAAGCGACTTCTTTACATGGCTATATTTACAGTGCACTCCTACAACCTGTCTTCGGAGATAAAGGAGGCTCACTGGTATTTGCCCTGCTTTTTGTCCTTCTCAACTGGGCAATAGGCTACATTCTATATAAAAAGAAAATATACATTAAGATATGATACTCATTGCAGACAGTGGTTCTACCAAAACAGACTGGTGTGTCGTACTGAACGGCACAGTTATCAAGCGACTTGGAACGAAAGGGATCAACCCTTTCTTCCAGTCGGAAGAAGAAATCCAACAGAAGCTGACAGCTTCCCTTCTGCCTCAACTGCCGGAAGGGAAATTCAATGCAGTTTACTTCTACGGAGCAGGTTGTACACCCGAGAAAGCTCCCGTCCTCCGACGGGCTATTGCAGACAGTCTGCCCGTTATCGGGAATATTAAAGCTAATTCGGATATGCTGGCTGCCGCCCACGGGCTATGTGGCCAGAAGGCTGGTATCGCCTGTATTTTGGGGACGGGGTCCAATTCTTGTTTTTACAATGGAAAAGAGATCGTCAGCAACATCTCTCCTCTCGGATTTATTTTGGGAGATGAAGGTAGCGGTGCCGTACTTGGGAAACTGCTGGTAGGAGATATTCTGAAAAATCAACTTCCTGCCACCTTGAAAGAAGAGTTTCTGAAGCAGTTCGATCTGACGCCTCCCGAAATCATCGACCGGGTTTATCGCCAGCCCTTTCCCAATCGTTTTTTGGCCAGTCTCTCTCCTTTTATCGCACAGCATTTGGAAGAACCGGCTATCCGCCAATTAGTTCTGAACAGCTTTATAGCTTTCTTTCGCAGGAATGTGATGCAGTATGATTACAAGCAATATCCGGTACACTTCATCGGATCGATAGCCTACTGTTACAAAGAGATTCTACAGGATGCTGCCCGACAAACAGG
>OHQX01000771.1_pt1 | contig 12572 bp, 9 predicted proteins | sample 1578251 | NCBI WGS metagenome assembly OHQX01 (sample SAMEA3879507, study PRJEB24766) | human gut metagenome | biome: human-associated habitat; feature: feces | place: USA | collected 1985/1987
TTGCTTTTACGGAACTAGGCGTAGCAATGCTTAGTAGTGTTCTAAACTCTGATACTGCTATTGAAATAAACAGGGGTATAATGCGTGCTTTCGTTGCGGTTCGTCAGTTACTGTTAAACCCGCCGACCGATCCAGTATATGAACTTCAAAACGAAGTCAAGGAACTAAAGGAGTACATAGAGGAAGTATTTGCAGACTATAACGACATCAACGATGACACCCGGACGCAGTTAGAGTTAATAAATCAGACGTTAGCCGAATTGCAGGCGCAAAAGGCTTTAGCAGATAAGCCGCGTAATCCTATCGGCTTCGTTACTCCCAAGAAGAAAGAATAAATAGGCTGTCCGGTTGTTCCGTTGGCTATTTGTTGGTTGCTCTATTGGCTACATGGAGAGTTGGATGCAAATACAACTATTTAGAAAAACTTAATAATTCAACAGAAAGGTGGAAGACAAGTATCCTGGAAAATTTGAATCTCCTAATGATTTGTACCTGTTTTATTGTCATATTGTCAGGATTATATTCAAGTAGATGAATATCAACGTTCTATCACCTGACAATAACCATTGATAATAGGCTGACAATAAAATATCCAGACTTTTATTGTCAGCCTTACTTTTATCTCTTATGATAGCTTTATTACCTGATAAACAGTACCTTTATAAGTATGCTTCGAAGGAATACCGCATTTTTGCAGCAATCTCCCGAAGTGATAAACTTTGTTATCAGATAATGACATACCACTTTTCTTTTTCAGATAATTCAATATTTCAACCGGAGTAAGAAATTCCCCTTCCTCTTTCGTTTGCGCAGTCTTGAAATACTGATAAAACAATTGCAACATAGCTGGTGTTTGCTCAAACTCACGGTTATTTTCAGTCATAATCTGCTCATCTTCACTGTCAAACCAGTATCGTTCACCATGATAAATCTCGTGTATGGCTTGTGCATAAAGCTGTTCATAATCTATCGGCTGTGTAGTGTCGATGTTTCCTGTCACTTCAATACAAATGAAACGGCGGCTTCCCGACGGGTCGGTCAGCAGGTCTTTCAGATTGCTGGTCCCGATGAAGGAGGCATAGCGGCGCATTTCCTGAATAGTGCTACCGTAGGGCTTTCGCAGGTTGGCAACCGGTTTTTGCAGGAGGTGCTTCAAGAAGCCTTGCTGATTGGCGTTTATCTGGTCGAATTCGTCGATGTTAATCAGAAAAAAGCGGCCAAGGCTGCGCTCCGCTTCCTGCTTGCTCTTGAAGTCGATACTGTCGGTGTAGCCGAAACGCAGCTCCGGTGGCAATAGGATGCGGCAGAAAGTACTTTTGCGGTAACCTTGCGAACCTACGAGCAGGGGCGAGGTGTTGTTGCCGTGCTGTTTGTCGATTCCCCGCCAATGTGCCACCATGCCAAGAAACCACCGGTAGAACAGTTCCCTCCAGTGGGGATTGTGGCAGGGCACGAGGTCGGCCAATGCGCGGATGCGGTCTTTGCCGTCCCAGCGTCCGGTGTTATAGAGATATTCTTCGATGGGGTTGTATAGCGGCACGTAGTCCGAAGACAGGAAGCGGGTGATGTCGCGGTCCCACACACGTACTCCCTCTTTCAGTACCTTCATGGCGATGCTGCTGCGTACGCGCTGGTCGGCAGGCTGGAAGTAGAAGTGGATGGAGTCGCGCTGCCGGTATTCCAAGTCGCCAAGCACGGTGTTGTAGCGGAATTCGTAGCGGCGTTTCATGAACTCCTCCAGCCGGAAAGCAGTTTCCTGGTCTTTGTTCAGGCTGCTGCGGGTGCCGAAGCCTTTCAATTCCCCGTAAAGGTTATGCAGCGTCAGGCGTACAAGGGGTTCGTCTGCCTCCCGGTAGTAGTGCATCAGTGTCTGGCGCACCGCTTCTTCTTCAGGAATGCCGGCTTTGAAGCAATGTTCGGCAAGGCGGGACAGCAGCGGGCGCAGGTCGTCGCCCCGTCGCCAGTTGTCCAAATCGCGGAAGGCGCGGTCGAGGGCGGCCTCGAAGAGCAGGTTGCATGTGTCCGCCACTTCGTAGCCGGGAGTCATTCTCAGCAACGGATTGCTTTCCTGCTGTTTCCGTTGGCGGTAGTTGTCTTCCGAGGGCAGGGCGCAGGGCTGTTCCAGGCAGAAGGCCACGGCAGTGGGGCTATAATAGGGCTGTTCGTCCACGGTCATCCGGCAGCTTTGTAGGAGTGAAGGAGCCCGGAGGGTGATGGGGAAAGGGAGAAGGGGTTGGTAGCACTTCACTGCCAGGCGGTAGGCGTGGGCGTGGAATAAGGCGATATCGTCTTCATTCTTTGGAAGCCCTCCGTCGGGCAGGGTGAAGCGTACCCATATTTTGGCGCTTCGTCCGCTGGAGCCACAGAAGGCGGCAAAGGTTTGCGGCAGCAGGGCGGCTTGTTGTTTCACCAGTTCGGCTTCGGCCACCCCGGCCAGGTTGTTTACTTCCAGTAGTACCAGCCCGTTGTAAGTCTTTATCCGGTGTTCTCCTGCTTTGGTGCGGGTCATTTCTACGGCGGGATAGAGACGCGGCAGTCTGTCGATATGCTCATATCGGGCGTTGGTCCCTTTCAAATGCGGGATGATGCTACGCAGCTCCGTAATGTATCCGGTCTTGTTCTCGGTTTTCAGCTTTTCCATCAACATGTCCGTTTCTTGTGTGCTGACGGCCTCTTTTCCGCTTTCGCGTTCCTCTCTGATCAGTGTGATTTTCATTCTTTATCGTGTATGTAATATTCTTGTAAAGATACGCCGGGAAAGGGGTGGATACAAGCTTTTCAAGGATTATTTTCCGATTGGCTTCTTTTTTGGGGTGGAATGTCTATATGTTTCTTTTATAAAAGGTGTTCGTTTCTTTGCTTATCCCCATAGTTTTGTCTACTTTTACACCAGAGTTTATGAACAGTCCACTAAAGTGGTCTTTCTTGTTCATATTAGTGAACGGAGCAGCTCACTACAGTGAACGGTTCTGCTCACGGGCTGGGCTGTGATATAACCTTGGTACTTCAACAGACTGCGTACGTACTTCGCACGTGTTCCGTGCAGTGCTTTATCGTATAATGTAACCCTTTAACGCAGTTTGAACTATGGCTATTTTGTTTGATTGGTACGAGAATCCGGACTCGTACGACAAATCTCCGGAAGATAAAATCCTTCATCCCCGTCTCCGCCTAAATGGGAGCAGGTCTACCGATGAATTGCGGCGGGACATCCAGGCACGTTGCTCATTGACAGAAACCGATGTGACGGCTGTGCTTGATGCTGTGTCGCACGTCATGGGCAGGGAACTTGCCGAAGGAAGGCAGGTGCATCTCGACGGCATCGGCTACTTTCGCGTGTCGCTCACCACGATCGAACCGGTAGTGGCTGCTACCAAGCGTAAGTTGACGAAGGTGAAGATGGCGGGTGTGAAATTTCGTGCCGACCAGAAACTGAAAAATGAAATTGGTACCATCAAGGCAAAGGCTTTGAAGGCAAACGAGCATTCGGCTAAACTGACGGATAAAGAGATAGACCGTCGGCTGACCAACTATTTCGCCACTCGCCCTTTTATGACACGGAATGACTTTCAAAGCGTTTGCGGCATGATGCGTACTACTGCCATGCGGCATATCCGTCGGCTGCGCACCGAAGGAAAGTTGAAGAATGAGGGAACAATGCTGCAACCGATTTATGTACCCGTTTCAGGATATTACGGTAAGAATGAGTGACTTATAACTTTGAACGAAGAAATCTTGTGGTGAGGGCAAATTTTGCCCTCACTTTTTAAATTTGCTCTCACCCACCTCTTGAATGCCGATGAATAGGGCGATGCGTGCGAAAGGTGAGGGTGGTGAGGGTGGATGTGTGAAATTTAGTTTAGTTTGATGGGCGGCTGAATATGGGTATTCCCATACGGTGTATATGTTCCAAAAGGTCGGCATTCTTTAATTTGCCATAGATGGAAAGGTCTACGCTGTAAGGCAAAAGCAGGTCGTCTATTTCATCGGAAAGGCTGCTTAAAGTATTATACGTAAGTCTGTCTCCCATCAGCGTGATGTCTATGTCGGAAAAAGGCTTGAAATTTCCTTTGGCTCGTGAGCCGTACAAAACAGCCTGCTCTATTTCTTCATGTTTCCGGAAGAGATTGCATAGCTTTTCCAGTTCATTGTCGGTCAATCCGTACATAGCTCAATCGAATAAGGATGGTGTATTCAAGGATTGCATTTTCTCTTCAAATCTGCAGAATAGGGGGAAATAGAAGTTTGTGATGTTTTCATAGATTTCAGAGACTACATCGTTGTCATAATTGTGCGATGTCAGATTTCGGGCTTCTATAGTCTCCATCCATTGCTTGTCATCAATCAATCCCATTTCAAGGGCTTTGCGTATGGCATCACGGGAGCCGCGGATGTCGGTATACCCCTGATACTCGGCATAGTCCTTCATCACTTTCCAAGCCAGTTCGTGGGTATATTCAAAACGCTGTATCATGCCTTCCTGCAATAATTCGTCCACTCCATCGTTGAACGCTAATTGTTCGGACATGATTGCCATGGCTTGGCTTAATTTGGCTAAAGCCTTGCGGTAGTTGGAAAAACGCTGTATCCATCGTATGTCTTGCTGTACCATGATAGCTGTTTGTTTTTTAGGTAAGCAAATATAAGCTTCTTTTGTGTAACGAGCAAATGGACGGGTGCTTTTTCGCTTGTGAGGGCGATATGTTATAGTATTATCATTAATGAACGATTGGGAACATTTCACTGACTTCATACCACTCCCCACAAGGTGATTGATATGCAACTTTAATCTCTACTTCATTATCCCATACTTCAAAAGAGTTGTAAGAAATACATGTCCATGATTGCCCTTGTATGCAAATTTCAGAGACGTTTGTCGATGACCAAGTAAAATTAGTGGCCCAATTTGGATATCCCATTAAACTTACAGTGATATTTGCATTGACAGCATCGATTTGGTCTGGAACTAAATTCCCTTTTTCAAAAGAAGCATTTGGATTGAAAAGTCTGAGATAGCTTTCTTTTTCTATTGTGAATCCAGAGGGTAAGACTATAGTTGCGTATAATCTGGGCATTGTAATGGTAGAACTAATGTTTTTACAAGTATAAATATCTCCTATGTAGTTTTGTGGGCTTGTTCCTCCAGTAGTACGCCATTGTACACTTGAACCGGAGGGTTGGTCTTTTATACTGAAACTTTTACTACTGTTGTAGCAGATGCATTTTGAGAGATTTCAGCGAATAGATTTTTATCGTAAGTCCACTTTATGTCCGTATCTTTGTTTATGGGATAATTGCACCAAAGTGTTATCGTATCTCCCAATTCAAATGTTGAAGGGGCATTGATTGGCATAGGTTTCATTTTGACATTGATGTTTCTTAGATCTGCGGTAAGTTCGATTGTACTTTTTTCAGGACGTACCATCAGGGTAGAATTACTACCTGCTTTAGTCCATAATACATTTATTGGAAAATGGTTTTTTCCTGCTGGAATTTGGGTTACCCATGTACTCTCGAATCGTTCTTGGTAGTTTGTTTTGAATCGTGCTTCTCCACCGACTGCTGAAATTCTTATACCTACAGATTGTTTTTGTATAGGAATACTTAAATCATAAGTGTAGTAACCATCACTAACATAGGGGTTCATTTCGCCCGTAATAGTACCGCTTATGTAGGAAGCACGTGTTGTGACATCAGAATAGAAATCCTTATCTTGTAACTCGTCTGTTTGTTCTTCTTTGTTGCAACTACTATTGATGAAGCAGATTAGTAGTACGAAAAATATGTTCTTCTTTTTCATGATATGTTTCTTGTTAGTATGTTATGAACGAAGGGAAAGTATATGATATTGATTTATGGTTCCTTTTAGAAGGTGCTATTCGTGTTTCTATACACCTTTTAAAGGGAATAACAAAAGCGTCCATACATTTGTATTTAGATACATGGAATGTATGAACGCTTTAATTAAATCCAAACGAGGTACAGCGCGATATGCTGTTTTTAGTTGATTACCAACCCGGATTCTGCTTCATGTTTTTATTCAGGGTCAACTGTGTAGTTGGAATCGGGTAGAAATAATGTTTGGCTTCATAAGTACGGATTTGTGCATCGGAGGCATCTATATATCCGTTCTTGGTCGCTTCTTCACAGTCAGGCACATTGCTTACGTTGGCGCCCAACATGGTGTTCGGGTACTTGGTTGAATCCAATTTGTCGAGCTGGTGCCAACGGATTAAATCCCAATATCGGTACCAGTTATCCATAATCAGTTCGCAACGGCGACAGCGGCGTATCTCCCAAATCAGATTGCTTACTCCCATATTATTGGCAGGATCGGCATCTGGAGTAGTTGTCATAGCCGGCAGGCCGGCACGAGCCTGAAGCTTGTTTATGGAGTTGTTGAGATCGTCTTGTGTGAGAGAACCCATTTCGGCTTTGGCTTCTGCAAAGTTCAGATAAATAACTGAAATCCAATAGAGCGGGCAGTCGGTGTATTGGTAGCCGATGTTGTTTCGGTCGCTAACACTCAATTCTTCGGGGTTATCATACTTGGCGATGCCATAACCGGTCGATGTGGTGAAGGCTGCTACACCGGCACGGCTGTAGGCGTGGCCTCTGAAAGAAAGTACCGGGTCAAGAATTTCGGACAGGCGCTTGTCGCGTACGGCCAAAACCTCTCTTATAGAGTAATTTTTGTCTGCATCCAATACGGCTGCATCGTCCTTGTTTTTCGAGGTTGTTGCCAACGGTTTTCCATCAAGGAAAAGGAAACTGTCGAATGCGTCCTTTGAAATGCCGTGCGTACCACTTGTATTGATTGTGTAGTCAATGGTGGAGTGCCTTAACGAACTTTGTGCATAAGGCTTGTAGAAAATCATTTCCGGATTGCTTGCCAGGCTGACAGAATTATAGTTGGCTTTGTAACTGTTACTTAGAGAGTAGTTTTTGGCCATAAGATATTCGCAGGCTGATACACATTCTTGCAAGTATTTGTTGGCGCGGCTCTCATCAGCGGCTTTGCCATTCTCAGCTTGAGTGCGATATTTGCAGTATGTACCTTCATATAAGGTGATGTCTGCTTTCATGGCATATGCCATGTCGGTGCTGAAACGTTGCCGATTGCTGTTTGCGGTAATGTGTTCGCACGCATAATTGATGTCTGCCAGCACATGGTCCATCACTTCATCCCGGTCGGTGCGTGGTCCGTAGAGGGCTTCGTTGTCGGCTGGGTCGATAACTTTGTCTATCCATTGAACATCGCCGTACATACGGACCAACTGATAGTATTCCCACGCACGGTTCATGCGTGCAAGACCTTCATAGTGGGCCTTTGTTGCTTCATCAAGAGAGGAAGACTGTACACCGGCAATGATATAGTTGGCGCGTCGGATTTCTGTGAAAGGGGCTGACCAGTTTGTGGAAGATGCGACCACGTTAGTGTAAGTCCAGTTATGGCTTTCTGCATCTACCTGGTCATCGCTTATTGTTTTGAAGTAGAACCATCCTCCACTGGCTCCGTTGCCAAAGCCGGTAAAGTTGTTATAAAAAGTATTGCACTGATTATCCAAATTATCGGTGTTGCTCCAGTATGCCGGAGTATTCGTGAAGGTATCCAAGGGGGATTTGTCCAGCAAATCGTTGCAACCGGTTAACATCGCCAGCGCTGTGACCCCATATATAAATAATTTCTTCATTGTTCTTAAGTTTTTGAGGTTGTTATAATGTTACCTGGACTCCAAATGAGAATGTGCGTGTAATAGGAGCTATACGTCCCCATCCACCGGCTGTAAGTCCATTGCCTGTACTGATTTCGGGGTCGACTGGAAGGTCATTCCCTTTGTGGAGCAGAAAGAGGTTGCTGCCACTGAAGTAGATACGTGCTTTCTCAATGTAGGCTTTGCGTGTCCACTCTTTCGGAAGGGTATATCCCACAGTTACGTTCTTCAGACGAAGATAGGACATGTCTGTCAAATAGCGGGATTGGGGATAGTAGTTGTTGCAGCCGTTAGCTATACCGGATACGGTACCTCCACTATTATTTGTACCACGATAAAGACGTGGATAACGGTTGCCTTGATTTACCTCATAACCGGTAATGGCGGTATAGTCTGAATTCCAAAGCACTTTGTTATAGCTTGTTTGGTGGGAATAGATGGCTACGTCGGCATGTACCATGGCGGGAAGGTTTAGGGAAGAAGTCGTCCAGTCCTCACGTTTGCCTACACCTTGGAAGTAGAGGTCAAGGTCGATACCTTTCCACGCTCCGCCTAAATGGAAGCTGTATTCGTAGCGTGGCATAGAGTTTCCGATGACTTTCAAATCGCCGTGGTCGTCTGCTGTGCCTTTTCCACCGTCAATCTTGCCATTGCCGTCCAAATCCTTGAACTTGACGTCTCCCGGGCCGTAATGGAAATTACCGGATTCCAGTCCTGCCTGGCTTGCAATGCCGTTTGCATAATTCCATGAGCCGTCTGCATTTTGGCTGGTGAAGTCTTTTTCCTCGAAGTAACGGTCGGTTTCAAAACCGAAAATGTCACCGTAGGTTTTACCGGTGTAATAGGTGCTGAGCAGTTTGGAATCATTGTCCCACTTTGTTACTTTAGTCTTGGAGTCACCGATGTTGAAGTTGGCATATACGTCGAAGTCGCCGAAGGTATGGCGCCAGTTCAAGTTCAACTCCCATCCACGTGTACGTAAGGTACCGGCATTTTCATAAGGAGCAGAAGCACCCAGAGTGTTCGGCAATACTTGTGCCGGTGCCAGCATGTCACGATTCTCACGTTGGAACCAGTCGAAACCTATAGTCAGTTCGTCATTCAAGAGACCCAGGTCAAGACCTATATTGAGGGTGCGGATACGCTCCCAGGTCAAAGTACTTGATACCAAATCCGGCATGTTATACATGGTCAGGAGATTAGCGTTGGCATTATTGTTTTCAATCCAATAGATATAGCCGGTACTTTTATTGTTCAACCGTTGGCTTATTAATTGTTCGAACATGTAGTCGCCCACAGCCTCGTTGCCGATTTCGCCAAAAGAAGCACGCAACTTACCATTGCTGACAATATGTTTCAGTGGGGCGAAGTAGGCTTCTTCGGAGAAGCGGTAGCCGATGGATGCAGAAGGGAAGAAGGCCCACTGGTCGGTATGGGGGAAACGGGAAGAACCGTCGTAACGTCCGTTCAGTTCCAATAAATAAATGCCTTTGTAGTCATAATTGATACGGCCGAAATAACCGGCAGAAGCGCGGGATGTATGATTCCAACTCAAATCTTGTCCATCCTTGCCAGCCATATTCAGTTCGGGGTATCCCTCTTGATCGTACATCACATTGCGGGTACCATACAGATATTTGTATTCCTCTTCTTCTGCGTTGACACCTGCCATTACATTCAGATTGTGTTTTTTGGCAAATGTTTTGGTATAGTTTACGTATGCGTTGGCCGTCCATGTGTTCTGTTTGGAAAAGTCTCTCCAGATACCGCTATTGCCTTTAGTGACGATGTAAGAGGGTACCGGTTTCCCGCTCCAATTGATGCCGTAAACGGAGTTGTCCTGCGAACCGCTGTTCATATTCTGAATGGCATATGTAAAGTCTGCATTAAGGGTCAGTCCTTTAACGATTTCAGCTTTCAAGAAAGTGTTCATACGGGTCAGGTCTGTTGTCACTTCACGATCGGCAGCTTGCTTCTGCATGGCCATGACGCGTGTGTCATAGCCGTCGATTGTGCCCGAAGGAATGAAATAAGAACCCCAACGCCACAAATATTGGTAGGTGTTGGCCCATGTGTCCGGGCGTTTATAGTTCTTACGACTATAGTTGATGCGTGCACCCACCTGTAGCCAGTCGTAAACATTAGTGGTGACATTGACTGAGGCATTGTACTTTTTTAGTTCGTCCGGGTGAATCTTCATCTGTCCTTGCTTTTCGTTGTAGCCGAAAGATAGGTAGTAATTGGTCTTACCAGATGTTCCTTGTATAGAAACATTGTGGCTCATGGAAGGAGCAGCTTTGTTGAAGTAGATGTCCTGTACATCCCAGTCAGCATAATAAAAAGGAGTGCCGTCCAATACGATATAGTCACCCACGTTACTATCGCTTTGGTAGAGGTTCATAGGACGGTAGCCGGTCTTGCCGCCGTTCTGTTGCTGCCACTTTTCGGCGTAAGGTAACAATTTGTCGAAATACATACCGAACAATTCAGGCATACCGGCACCACCGTTCATACTGGCTTCGATACCCATCTTTAATTGTGTGGGTACATCGGGATAGTCCGGCAGGTAAGTAGCTTGATCCCATGCAAAATTGTTGCTGTAATTGATGGTAACCTTTTCGCTAGGCTTTGCGCTCTTGGTATTGATTAGAATCACACCGAAAGCGGCGCGCGTTCCATAAATGGAGGAAGCGGAAGCGTCCTTCAGTACGGAAATATTTTCGATGTCTTGCGTATCGAGGAAAGAAATGTCATCCATCGGAACGCCGTCCACTACAATGAGTGGATTGCTGACTTCTCCATTACTCAATGTCCCCAAACCACGTATACGCATGGAGGCTGTCTCGTCGATGGCACCACTTGTGGTGAGAATGCTTAGTCCCGGAACAGCCCCTTGCAATGCTTTGGCTACATCTTGTTGTGGACGACCTGCCATTGTCTTGTTTAAGTCCACTGTAGAAACTGCTCCTGTCAAGTTAGCCTTCTTTTGTACACCGTAGCCTACTACTACTACTTCATCCAGCATCTCGGTATCTTCTTTCAGAGTTATTCTCATCGTTTTGGCTGCCTTCACTTCTTGTGTCTGATAGCCCACAAATGATATTTTTAGTGTTGCTCCCGGTGTTACGGTCAATGTAAACTTACCGTTTAGGTCGGTAATTCCGCCGTTGGTAGTCCCTTTTTCTACTACGCTGGCACCGATAATCGGTTCGCCGGCTGCATCGACAACTAAACCGCTGATGGTGATAGCTTGTAATTGTTCTGTTACACCAAGCGATTTATCAGGATTGGCTTGTGCAGCCATCACGTTGCCGCTACTTAATAACAGTGAGCTGATTGCCACTGCTGTGAGGAGTTTGCTATGTGTTAGTCCTCGTTTTTTGTGATCTTCATTCATAAATGATTGATGATTTGTTGTTAATTAAATACTTCTTAAATTTAGGGTAAGGGTAATAAGGGCCGAATAGTGAGACTATTCAACTTGCAGGATTGTTTCTTTTTCCATAGGCATTTTCTCTTTTTAAAGGTTCATAACTTTATATTATCTCTTGTTTTCCTATTTGTTTGCCAAGTCCAGACGGAACTTGGAATTCAGCCAGATAGTATCTTATTGTTAGTCTGTTATCGTCTTGTTTTGACTAAAACACGGTTGCGTTGGAAAAGTGGGAATACTTTGTTGGATGATTGAAGACATGAGCAAAAGGGAGATGTATGGCCAGCAAAATGATTTTTTCTTGAAATAGCCTTGGAAAGATTAAAAAAAGCTATATATTTGTATTCAATTCTAAAACTAACTACCTATGAAACTAATTGCAGAAAGTGGTTCTACGAGAACAGAATGGGCGCTGGTTGAAGATAATCGTCTGATACAGCGAGCCTTCACAGAGGGCTTAAATCCTTTCTTTCAAACGAGAAGAGAGATTAGCCGAAGTGTGCGGTTAGGATTACCCGAGCATTTTTTCAAAAGGAAATTGGAACAAGTCTATTATTATGGTGCCGGATGTACTTCTTATGAAAAGAAAAATGTATTGGGAGCTTCATTGGTAGCACAATTCAAAACTCCAATTCAGGTAGAGAGTGATTTGCTGGCAGCTGCACGTGGCTTGTTCAAATGCGAGGCCGGCATTGCTTGTATTTTGGGAACCGGCTCAAACTCATGTTTTTATGATGGGAAAATCGTTGTAAAGAATGTCCGGGCAGGAGGTTACATCCTGGGGGATGAGGGTAGTGGTGCTGTATTGGGCAAAATGTTCTTGTCTGATGTACTGAAAGGTTTGGCTCCTAAAGATGTAACGGCGGATTTCTTTGAGAAGTTCCGTATAAGTCCGAATGAGGTTATGGAATCTGTGTATAACCGCCCGTTCCCCAATCGCTTTTTGTCTACTATATCTTATTTTTTTGCTGATTATACCAATGATGACTATGTATTTGAGCTGATTACCGGTAATCTGAGAAATTTCTTTACTCGTAATGTCTGCCAATATGACTACAAAAATTATCCTATTCGTTTTGTGGGTTCATTGGCTTACAGCTACGCGACCATTTTGCGGGAAGTTGCCCGTGAATTTGGCATCGAACTGGAAATCATTGAAGAAACACCAATGAATGGCCTGATTGAATTCCATTCTTTAAATATAGAAGAACCTTAAATTCTTTATATAATAAGGTGTATAACCTCCTTTTTGCAAATGTATAAATATAAAGTTAAATAAATGCAAAGGAATGTTCTTGATATTAAATAATAATGTATCTTTGTTAGGACGAAATGAATGAATCATTTCTCACCTTTGTTAATAACGAGTTTTTTATCTCTTAAAACAACCAATAGAGTTAAGTAATTAACAAGATTTTAACCTT
>OHQX01000787.1_pt1 | contig 12394 bp, 10 predicted proteins | sample 1578251 | NCBI WGS metagenome assembly OHQX01 (sample SAMEA3879507, study PRJEB24766) | human gut metagenome | biome: human-associated habitat; feature: feces | place: USA | collected 1985/1987
TGAGTGGGATGCTGACACTATCGCAACAGGATAGTGTCACTATCTTAAAGTTAGTTTTTACCAGTTCCTTTTCACTGTACGGTAGCCATAACCGATGATTACCAGGAAACAAATGAATGGCAAAATGAATGATACATTGACAGCCGGCATGGAAGCTATCTCTTTCATGTCAATAATGCTTGCTTGCAAGGGAGGAAGTATGGAACCTCCCAAAATGGCCATAATCAGACCGGCTGCCCCGAACTTGGCATCGTCTCCCATACCTTTCAATGCAATTCCGTAAATGGTAGGGAACATCAAAGACATACAGGCGGAAACTGCTACCAGACAATACAGTCCGAAGATATTCTGAAGGAAGATCGTTCCTAATGTGAAAATGCCTCCGAAGATGGCAAGGATCATGAGCAACTTCCCTGCATTGAGATAGCGCAGAATGAAAGTACAGATAAAGCGGCTGATACAGAAAATAACCATCGCTACGATATTGTATTGCTGGGACAGAACTTCCGCACTTTTTTCATCCATGCCATATTCCGGTGACATAAACAGGCGTGTACCATACTGAATGATAAAGGTCCAGCACATAATCTGAACACCCACATAGAAGAATTGTGCTATTACACCTTCCCGATAGCGTGTCTGGGTGAAAATACGTTTTAGCGTAGGAAAGAAATCTATTTTGTGATTCTGATCTCCATTCTTGGGCATTTTTACAAATCGTATCAGAAGCAGCATCGCCAGAATAACGAGTCCGATAGTGAGATAAGGAGCTATCAATACGGCAAGATCGCTTTCCTTGATGGCCTGAAACTCACTGTCGTTCAGTAAAGCGCGTTCATCAGTGCCCATCGGGTGCAGTTTAGCCTGAATAAATTGCATCGCCACGTACATTCCGAGCAGCGATCCCATTGGATTGAAAGACTGGGCGAGGTTCAGACGTCTTGTAGCTGTCTCTTCCGTTCCCATAGAAAGTATATAGGGGTTGCAACTGGTTTCCAGAAAGGAGAGTCCGCAGGTCAGAATAAAGTAAGCGATCAGAAACGGGTAATACTCTCCTGTCATCTTGGCGGGAAAGAATAAGAAGGCTCCGAAAGCATACAGGCCGAGTCCTAACAATACTCCGGCTTTATAAGAGAATTTGCGGATGAACATGGCGGCAGGGAAAGCCATGGCAAAATATCCACCGTAAAAGGCTACCTGAACCAGTGCCCCGTCGGTAGCGCTCATCCGGAAAATTTTGGAGAATGCCTTTACCATCGGGTTGGTAATATCGTTCGCAAATCCCCACAGTGCAAAGCAGGAGGTAATAAGTATGAATGGAATAAGATAGCTGACGCCATCCTTTGAGATAATAGACTGCTTAGTGTGTTTCATGGTAATTTCTTGTTATTTTAGGTATTATATAAATGGAACATTCTCTCCATGGGTCTCCATTTCTCAGCGGAACTCATTCCCGGAGCGGCCTGCTGGAGGATGGACATGTATTCTTCCCATTCTTGTTGCCGGGGGAGAGTGTTCAGACGTGCCATGGCTGTGTCCCAGTCAAAGTCGACGGGTGCTTCGACGATCATGAACAAACGGGTGCCGAGAATGTAAATTTCCATCTCAAGGATACCAACTTCATGGATTCCTGCAAGGATTTCGGGCCAAACTTCTGCCTGGCTGTGTCTTTTCCGATATTCAGCTATTAACTCCGGTGAATCCCGTAGATCAAGAGTCTGGCAATATCGCTTGACAGGGACGTTGTAGGTTTTTACTTGATAGCCAGTTTGAGGTGTTTCCATATCTTTCTTATTTTTCAGGGTAATATACTTGTGGTGTAACACTGCGGCTTACTATTTCTCTGATTTCCCGGAGGCTGGATATTTCTCCTTTCGCCATTGCCTGAGTCAGGATATTCCCCATTGCTGTGGCTTCTACCGGTCCGGCATAAACAGGGATGCCGAGTGCGTTGGCAGTAAGTTGGTTGAGCAGTTTATTTTGTGAGCCTCCTCCGATAATGTTTAGCCGGTGAATCGGAGAGGGGAGACAACGATTGAGCTGTGCTACCGCCTCACGATATTTGGAGGCCAGTGACTGTAGTACGCATTTGACCATTTCTGCCTTGTTTCCGGGAACTTTAAGTGAATGATTCCGGCAGTAGTTCAGAAGGGCTGTTTCCATATTTTCGGGGTTCATGAACTCTGCATCGTCCACGGGAATAATCGTGTCAATTTCTGCGTCCGCAGCTTGCGGAAGAATCATATCATAACTTTGTTCTTCGCCACGTAGCTTCCATTCGCTCATCAAGCGTTGCAGAATCCACAGTCCGGTAATGTTTTGCAAGAATCGGATGTGACCGCCTACGCCTCCTTCATTGGTAAATTGAGCCAGTCTCGCTTCTTCCGTCAATATGGGTTCATCCACTTCGACTCCCAACAATGACCAGGTGCCGGAACTGAGAAAGGCTACTTGACCTTCAGTTGCCGGAACGGCAGCAACGGCACTGGCTGTGTCATGCGAGCCGACAGCGATAATGTCGACGGTGCCTAATCCTGTTTCACAGCCTATCTCTTCTTTAAGTGTTCCTCTGACAGTTCCCGGCAGAATAATTTCTCCGAATAAGTGTTCGGGGAGTCCCAAAGTACGGATGGTATCCATCGACCAGTTTCGTTGGTGTGCATCGAGCAGTTCGGAGGTGGAAGCTATGCAATATTCATTATTGGCTACTCCCGTCAGGTAATAGCTGAAGAGGTCGGGCATAAAGAGAAGCCGCTGTGCAACTTCTAGCAGTACATCCTGATTCTGTTGCATGCTGTAAAGCTGAAACAGCGTATTGATAGGCATTACTTGTATGCCTGTGCAGGCGTAATGCTTTTGTGCATCCAGTATTTGAAATACCTTGTCCGGCATTCCGTCTGTTCGGGCATCCCGATAGCAGACAGGGTTGCCCAGTAAATTTCCTTTTTTGTCAATCAGGCCGAAGTCTACTCCCCAGGTATCTATGCCGATTCCTTTGACATGATATCCCTTTTGTGCAGCAAGTTTCAGTCCGGTTTTCATATCTTCGAACAGGGCGGGAAAGTCCCAGTAAACATGATTCCCGAGTTTAACCTGCCGGTTGGTAAAGCGGTGTATTTCTTCTAATTCCAGCTTTCCCTGGAGAAGGGAGCCGGCGATGACCCGACCGCTTCCTCCTCCAAAGTCTACTGCTAAATATGTGTTTCTTGTGGTATCTTTCATGGTATTCCCGGATACTTATTTGGTTTTCTTTCCTAATACGTATATTTCCAGGTCTTCTATTTCTTCCGATGTCAGTACGGAGTAATCACCGCCGGACTGAACTATGATGCGGCAAGCCATTTCGAAGAAGGTAGCCCGTTCGTAAACTTGGTCGAAGTCTTTTCCGCATACTACTTGTCCGTGATTGGTCAGTAAGACGGAATTATGTTTCAGCATTGCTTCTACTACTGCTTTGGCTAATTCGGGAGATCCCGGCCGGTAGTAAGGAATCACGGGAATTTCCGACCCGACATGACAAGGTATTTCTGCCGTTACGTTGAAATTTGTCGGTTTGTTTTTCATGCAAGAGATGGCAGTGGCATATTCCGACTGGAAATGGAGTACTACATTTACATCCGGCCGTTCGCGGAGAACGCCAAGATGGAATGTGCTTTCCATAGATGGTTTTACGCCATTCGTCGGTGTACCGCTGGCTATATTACAGATAGAAACTTTTTCTTTGCCAAGTGTGGGAACCCAGGAACCCGTACCAGAAATCAATGCTTCTTCGCCGATTCTCCAGGAAAGGTTACCGCTGCTGCAAAGCATTAATTTTGCGTCTCCGTAGCGGTGTGCCTGTGCCAGAAACAGTTCGATGTGTTCGTCAGTTATCATAGTGTTTTTATTTAAGCCGTCATATAGTGGAAGCTTGTGTTTGAAGACTGCTTCCACTATGATACGGCAAAGTTAAATTATTAAATCAAATAGGACGAAAGATTCTTGTTTATTTATAGATAGGACCGTAAGTTGTACAAGCTCTGTAATCTGCTCCTTCTTTGTCCATACCGAATGCGTTCCATGCAGCCGGACGGAAAATTTCGTTTTCATCTACATTGTGCATGCAAACAGGGATACGAAGCATAGAGGCAAGCGTAATCAGGTCTTGTCCGATGTGACCGTAGCTGATGGCTCCGTGGTTAGCGCCCCAGTTGTTCATTACAGAATATACATCCTTGAAAGCGGATTTATCACACAGACGAGGAACGAACCACGTAGTCGGCCATGTCGGGTCGGTACGCATATTCAGTTTCTGATGGATTTCCGGATCAATCTCAACGGTCCATCCTTCTGCGATTTGCAGGACAGGGCCCAAGCCTTTGATCAGGTTCAGACGCATCATAGTAACAGGCATTCCACCTTTTGAAAGAAAGTTGGACGAGAAGCCGCCGCCACGGAAGTAATCGCGGTCTGCCGGATACCAGGTCGTTGCTTTGAGGCAGTTTTCCACGTCTGCATCAGTCAGATTCCATGGTTCTTTCATGACAGGATTTCCTTCTGCGTCTAATGACTGGCCGGAACCGTCGAGTGTTGTTGCACCAGAGTTGATCAGGTGGATGATACCGTTGGCTGCCAAGCCGGTCAGTTCTTTACCGGTTACACGTTTCACGGCTTCAGGGCTCCAGTACGTACGTACATCAGAGAATATTTGTGCACGATTGGTCAGCAAGTGTCCGAACAGCATTGCTACACCGTTACAAGCATCGTTTTCGGTAGCCACTACGAATGCTTCACGAATACCGTTCCAGTCGAAAGAAGTGTTGAGCAATGCTTCCGGATAGTCACCGTTAGGATAAAAGTCTGTCCATTGGCGTTGTCCCTGGAAGCCGGCAGCGATAGCATTGTGTCCCAAAGCTTCTTCCTTGAATCCCATTTCTTTCAGTTTCGGGTTTCCGGTCATCAGGTCACGCATGATGATCATCATCTTCACGACAAATTCCCAGTCAGCATCTTTTTGTTCGCGCTTTTTGCGTTTCTCCGGGCGGTTCTTGAAGTCTTCTCCTTCATTTACTTTGCAGTATTTTTCAGTCCATGCCATTGCTTTGGCATATTCTTCGTGGTCATAGATACCTTCTTCCATGCGGCGGATGATTTCCGTCAGGTCAATTGACTCATTGCGCATTCCCAGATATTCCTGGAAGAAGTCGGGGTTGACAATAGAGCCGGCGATACCCATTGATACACTACCCATTGACAGATAAGATTTGCCTCTCATCGTTGCTACTGCCTGTGCGGCACGTGCAAAACGAAGAATTTTTTCCGCTACGTCTTCAGGAATTGTATTATCGTCGAGGTCTTGCACATCGCGTCCGTAAATACCGAATGCAGGGAGTCCTTTTTGTGCGTGTCCTGCCAATACGGCTGCAAGGTATACTGCTCCCGGACGCTCGGTTCCGTTGAAGCCCCAGACAGCTTTCGGGTAATGAGGATTCATATCCATTGTCTCCGCACCATAGCACCAGCAGGAGGTAACAGTGATAGTAGACCCAACGCCTTCTCTTTCGAATTTCTCTGCGCAAGCAGCGCTTTCGGCTACACGTCCGATAGTATTGTCTGCAATAATACATTCTACAGGACTTCCGTCACCGTTCTTCAGATTATTGCTGATTAACTCAGCTACTGCTTTGGCAAGGTTCATTGTCTTTTCTTCAAGGCTTTCACGAACACCGCCCTGGCGACCGTCGATAGTGGGACGAATCCCGATTTTCGGATACTTTTTCATGGTTTCTTAATTTTTTTGTTATTTAGTGGTTAATATCTGTGCTGAACTGTGCTGTAAATACAGCAAAAAAAATCACAGGGACTTTCGGAGTCTTACTTCGGTAGGCAGGTACTTTTGTATCGGGACATTGTTCAGGACAAAGTTTGCCGCTTCATTTCCCATCATCTCCCAATCAATACTCAATGAAGTAATTCCTTCGTCGATCACTTCGTAGGAAGGAATATCATTGTATGCCAACAGACCGAAATCTTTTCCGCATTTCAGTCCTTCCAGTCTTCCTTGTTTCACAACCTTCACTACATCTTGTTGCTTGATGGCTATGTAGACTACTCCTTTGCGTACGGTCAGATTCTCGATATCTTCCTGAATTTCGCATAAAAATCCTTGTTCCTCACAAAAACGGGTAAAATACTCTTTACTGCTTTGGGGATGCTTCAGATTTTTAGAGAATAACAGAACAAGTTGTGGGTAGTGCCGTAGTTTCTCCTTCAGCATGAGTAATGCCTGATAGAAAGCTTCATCAAAATCCTGACAGATATAAGAATACTTTTCTTTCTCGAATTTACCGAAGTCAAGAAGCAATAATTTTGTTGGATGAATCTTATTGAGAACCATACTGAATTTCTCATTATCGAAATTCATCACTATGTATTTATTATATTTTCCGACAGATTCGCGGATAATGGTATTGAAAAGCCGTTCATTATATTGATGAAACAGCAAGTCTACTTTGTAATTAATAGGCAGATGTTTGACGAAACTATTGTAAAGGGCTTCTTTAAAAGGAGTGTACTGGTCGAGCAGGAGCAGGACATTGGTCACCTGACTGGTTACATAATATCCTTTTCCCGGAGTGGAATCGATCAGTCCCCGTTCGCGCAAATCAAGAAAGGCCTTGAAAACGGTATCGCGTGATACTCCATATTCTGCACTTAACTGATTGATGGAAGGCAAAGAATCTCCTTCACGAAATTTTTTCATGGAAATCGCCTGGCTTAATGTATCCGCTAATTGCGTAACTTTGCTGGACTGTTGACCGAATGTTTTCTTTTTATCAGTTCGTCTCATACTGTTATAAGATAAATGACTGTGCTGAGCTATGCTGTTGCAAAGAAAAGAAATTTATTCAGAAGTAGAGAACTGTTTTAATATGTTCTATAGCAGGAAATAAAAAAAATCCCCTTCGGCGAACCGAAGAGGATTTATAGCTTTTTCCAAATGTCTTGTTAGGAACCTGCCGAAATTTATTCAGCAGCAGCTTCTGTTGCAGCAGCTTCTTCAGCCGGAGCTTCAGTTGCTTCTTCTGCAGGTGCTTCAGCAGCAGCTTTTTCAGCAGCTTCAGCAGCTTTCTTTTCAGCGAGTGCTTTTGCTTTCACTTCGTTGATCTTCTTTTCTGCTTCCAGACGTGCTTTAGCTTCAGCTTTCTTTTCTTCGTCTTGTTTAGCTTTCAAAGCAGCCAGACCTGACTGTTTGTTGTTCTTCCAAGCTTCGAATTTAGCTTCTGCTTCTGCTTCTCCGAATGCGCCTTTTGCAACACCGCCAAGAAGATGTTTCTTCATGTAAACACCTTCACGAGAAAGGATATTACGTACAGTGTCACTTGGTTGTGCACCTTTCAGTACCCATGCCAATGCAGCGTCGAAATTCAAATCTACTGTAGCAGGATTGGTGTTAGGGTTGTAAGTACCAATCTTCTCAATAAATTTACCATCACGTGGTGCTCTTACGTCTGCAATAACGATAGAGTAGAAAGCGTAGCTCTTACGTCCATGTCTTTGCAATCTGATTTTTGTTGCCATTTAATTAAAATGTTTTTAGTTAATGATTTGAATTATGCTACTATCTCGTAATAGCGAGTGCAAAGGTAAGAAAAGATTTTGAGTTTTGAGTTATGAGTTATGAGTTATTTGTTGGCACGAGGGGTGTTTTTTTAAATGTTCACACAACGTCACCCATAACTCATCACTTGTCACCCATAACTCATCCTTCTCCCGAGTATTTCCTGGGGTATCTCAGCAGAATGGCGAGTATGGCGCATGCTCCCATGCAGAAGGGGTAATACAGGTTTCCGATGATGCTGATGGGTGAAATGCCGGCAAGTCCGGAGGCTATCAGCATTTGCGCTCCGTAGGGGATGATTCCTTGCACGAGGCATGAGAAGGTGTCCAGTATGCTGGCTGTTTTCCGGCGGTCCAGGTGGAAGCGGAGGGCGATGTCCTTGGCTATGGGGCCGGTGGTGATGATGGCAATGGTGTTGTTGGCGGTGCAGAGATTGGCGATGCCGACCAGGGCGGCGATGCTGAATTCGGCTCCCCGCTTGCCGCTGACGTGGCGGGTCAGCCGGGAGATGATGAAGTCGATGCCGCCGTTGTAGCGGATGGTCTCGAGCATGCCTCCGGCCAGCAGGGTGATGATGATGAGCTCGCCCATGCCGGTGATGCCCGTTCCCATGGCTCCGAACCAGTCGAAGAAGGCGGTACCGGTATAGATACCGATAATTCCAGTAGAGAGGATGCCCAGCAGCAGTACCAGCATGACGTTGACACCTGCTACGGCCGTGCCCAGCACGATGAGGTAGGGGATTACCTTTATCCACTCGATGGTCTGCACTTGGGGCGGGGCGGAGACGGACAGTCCTTGAAAGATGTAGATGCCCAGCACGACAAGCGCTGCGGGGACTACAATCATGAAGTTGACGCGGAACTTGTCCCTCATCACGCAGTCCTGCGTCTTGGTCGATGCAATGGTGGTGTCGGATATGAAGGAAAGATTGTCTCCGAAGAACGAGCCTCCCACCACGATGGCGACCATGTAGGGCAGGTCGATGCCCGTCTTTTCCGCCAGTCCCACGGCTACGGGAGTTAGTGCGACGATAGTTCCTACGCTTGTTCCTATCGAGAGGGAGATGAAGCAGGCGGCAATGAAGATGCCCGCCAGCAGCAGGTTGTCCGGCAGTATATGTAGGGTCAGATTTACGGTCGCATCAATGGCGCCCATCTGCTTGGCGCTTTGGGCGAATGCTCCTGCAAGGATGAATATCCATACCATCAGCATGATGTTCTTGTTGCTGGCGCCCACGGAGAACTGGTAGATGCGCTGTTCCAGATTCAGGCCGCGCGTGATGGCGATGGCATAGCAGGATGAGGCGAGGAAGGCTACCGTGATGGGGACTTTATAGAAGTCGTTCACCAGGAGCGAAGTCACTAGATAGAGGCAAAGGAACACCGCCAACGGGCTGAGTGCCCACCAGCCGCCTTTGGGTTTGGAGATTGTATCGGTTGTTGCTGACATAATTTACGATTTACGATTGGGGATTTACGATTTGACGATTTACGATTGATATAACTCTTGAAATCGTAGAATGGTTGTTGTACAATACAAACTTCAATCGTACATCGTAAATCGTCAAATCGTAAATATATAAGCCAATTTTGCTGCAAAGGTATAAAAAACAAAGGGCGGGACAAAATGGTTTTGTCCCGCCCTCCATATATCAGCCTTTAATTTTCACCTTTCACCTTTCAATTTTCACCTTACAAAGTTACTCCGGTTTTGAAGATGGCTATTTCCTTGTAGCCTTTCTTTTCGTTGTTCACGAATTCACCGCTTGCTACTTTGATGATATACTCGATGAAGCGTTCGCAGGTTTTCTTCATCGGTTCGTTCTCGACGATAACTCCGGCGTTGAAGTCTATCCAGCCCGGCTTGTTCTTTGCCAGAGTGGAGTTGGTGGAAATCTTCATGGTCGGCACATAGGTTCCGAAGGGCGTTCCGCGTCCTGTGGTGAACAGCACCATGTGGCATCCGCAAGAGGCAAGGGCAGTGGCGGCTACAAGGTCGTTTCCCGGAGCAGACAGCAGGTTCAGTCCCTTTACTTTCAGGCGTTCGCCATACGGAAGTACCCCTTCCACGTAGCTCGTGCCACATTTCTGTGTGCATCCCAAGGCTTTGTCCTCCAATGTCGAGATGCCTCCCGCCTTATTTCCCGGAGACGGGTTTTCACCTACCGGTTCACCGTGGGAGAGGAAATATTCCTTGAAGTCATTAATCAGCTTCACCGTGTCCTCAAACAGCTCTTTGGTGCGGCAGCGGTTCATCAGTATGGTTTCTGCGCCGAACATTTCCGGCACTTCCGTCAGTACGCTGGTACCGCCTTGTGCTACGAGGAAGTCGGAGAACATGCCCAGTAGCGGATTGGCGGTGATACCGGAGAAACCGTCCGAACCGCCACACTTCAGGCCTACGCGCAGTTCGCTTAAGGGAATATCCTCGCGCTGGTCCTGGATGGCTTTGGCATAAAGTTCGCGCAGCAGTTCCATTCCTTCTTCGTATTCATCACCCACTTTCTGGGTCACCATAAACTTTACGCGCTCCTGGTCATAGTCTCCCAGGAACTCGCGGAATACATCCGGCTGATTATTCTCGCACCCCAAGCCTACCACGAGTACGGCTCCCGCATTGGGATGCAGCACCATGTCGCGGAGGATTTTCTTTGTATTCTCGTGGTCGTCGCCCAACTGGGAGCAGCCGTAGTTATGGGGATAAGCCATGATGGCATCCACGCCCTTTCCGCCCGTTTCGCGGCGCAGGCCTTCGGCAAGCTGGTTGATGATTCCGTTCACGCAGCCCACTGTCGGAATAATCCATATCTCGTTGCGCACACCTACGTCGCCGTTCTTACGTTTGTACCCTCTAAAGGTCAGGTTTGGCGCGCCAGTATTGAGGTTTAGGACCGTAGTATTGAGGTCTACGTTGACGGGGTTGTATGTGTATTCCAGCAACCCGGACAAGTTGGTCTTGATATTGTTTTCATTCATCCAGTCTCCCTGCTTCTGCGCTTTCCGGGCATGCCCGATGGGGTATCCGTATTTAATGACGTTTTCGCCTTCCGCAAAATCTTTCAGTGCGAATTTGTGTCCGGCAGGAATATCCTCGTTCAGAGTGATTTCCTTTCCGTCCACCGTGAGTTTTTCACCGGCCGGGAGTGCTGTGATGGCCACTGCAACATTGTCGGCAGGGTTGATTTTCAGGTGCTTTGCCTCCATCATGTTATTTACGATTTAGCTATTTACGATGTACGATTGAAGTTTGCTTTGTTTTACGGTTGCGATAGTTGCTTTTTCTTGCGGGCATGGCATTTTCAATCGTACATCGTAAATCGTCCAATCGTACATCCTTATTATTTGTTGTAATAAAACTCTATATTCTCCTTCGTCAGCAAGTCAATCGGCATGAAGTTCTCCCTTGTGATTTCCTTCTTCAGAATCAGGTATTCGCACAAGGCCTTGATGCCGTCGAATCCTTGCAGGGTGGGCTGCTGTGCTATGAGGAAGAAGATGCTTCCCTGCTTCAGGCAGTCTACGTTGCGTTGCAGCAGGTCATAGCCCATCAGGTTGAAGTCTTTTTTCTGCTTCTTCAGCAGGTATTCCCCGATGATGTATGCTTTGGAGTTGAAGGTGATTCCGTTCTTTACGGTAGGATGCTCTTGGAAGAACTCGTCCAGCATCAGTGTGTCCTCGCTGTCGCGCTTGGCATGCAGGTCCAGTTCCCAGATGCGGCAGGCGGGATGATGCTCCTGCATGTATTCGCGGAAACCTATTTCGCGGCGTTCCTGCTGGTTCGACCCCACGATGCCTTCATTTATCTTGCGGAAGATGACGATTTCCTGCGCGTCTTCTCCGGCAAGCAGCATCAGCATGCGGGCGGCAAAATATCCGCTCTGGTGCGAGTTCTGCCCGTAGAAGGAGAGGGCGGGCTCTTCCTTTATGTTGGAGTCTATATATATATAAGGTATATTATGTTGCGTCAGCTCATCCGTGAAGGGCTTGGTGTATTGCGGAACGGTGGGGGCAAACATCACTCCGTCCGGCTCCAGTGCCAGAATCTGTCCGGAGGCTTCCGCGAATGAATGATAGTCATACGGGTCATAGTAGGAGAGGTGCACGGCGACGTTGAAGTCAGAGTAAGTCTCTACGGCGTTGTGTATGCCCGTCTCCACGTCTGTCCAGTATTCGCCTTTCTCGTGCTGCGGCAGCAGGCAGGCAAATGCGTACTTCTTGTTCGAAGCCAGTGCGCTGGCATACATATTGGGCTGGTAATCCAGTTGTTTCAGGATTTCTTCCACCCGCTTCCGGCTGGACTCGGACACACCGCTACGCCCGTGAATCACACGGTCGACGGTTCCCACGGATACATCGGCCATCTTGGCGATATCCTTTATTCTGACTCTTTCCATCTGTATATTTACGATTTAACGATTTACGATGTACGATTGATGTTGCTTTGGCTACGATTCTACAATGTAATCTCAATCGTCTAATCGTAAATCGTCCCATCGTCTTCTTGTGCTCGCACACAATTATAATCTTAATATTTTCGATACAAATATATGATAATTTTTTGTATTTCAAAAATTGTTGTATCTTTGTGCCCGTACACGAAGACTATGAAGAACGAATGTTATTTTGATTTACTCTCCATAGTTTCAGGTGTTTAAGTTCTGTTTATACCTCGAAATGATAAATTGAAAGGAAACAAATTAATTTCATATTAAAATAAAACATAGAAAGATTATGGGAAAGAAAGTAGTTACATTAGGTGAAATCATGCTGAGGCTGTCTACTCCGGGAAACA